>JAEEGI010007307.1_pt1 | contig 24757 bp, 21 predicted proteins | sample 8958751 | NCBI WGS metagenome assembly JAEEGI01 (sample SAMN16246545, study PRJNA631951) | gut metagenome | biome: gut microbiome; feature: rumen; material: KS-attached | host: Bos | place: Iran: Karaj | collected 2018-10
CGAAGGATTTGATTCCCGTATTCCCATGCCAGCACTATCTTATGGGCGGAATTGACGTTTCGCTCGATGCGGGAACATCAATGCCGCGTCTTTACGCCGTCGGTGAATGCTCACACACGGGAGTTCACGGCAAAAACCGACTTGCTTCAAATTCTCTGCTTGAAGCTCTTGTTTTCGGCAGACGCGCGGCTCACGATATTATGAGATGTATCAATATGGGCTTCGCTCACGTCAACGTCACCGAAAAGCCGCTCGATATTTCGGGCGCTCCGATGCCGAAGGGGCTTCGCACCGAAATACGCTCAATTATGCAGAGGGCTTATTTCGTAATTCCCGACGAGGACGCAGTCAGAGACGGACTCAAGCGTGTTGATAAAATACTCAAAAGACTTCAGACGGGCAAGTTTGCAATCACACCCGACTACTGCGAGGCGCTAAGCCTTGCGACGGTCGCTCACATCATACTCAAGGAGGTTGACGAGGGATGAAATTACCGCAGTTTTACGTTGACGACATTATTAAGAGAGCCATTCTCGAGGACGTCAATTATATCGACGTTGCCGCCGATTATCTGATTGACGAAAACCAGCGCAACGAAGCATATTTCGTTGCAAAGGCTGACGGCGTGCTTTGCGGCATTGACGTTGCGATGCGAGTTTTCGAGCTGCTCGATGACAGCTTTGAGTGCAAGGTTCATTTCAAGGACGGCGACAAGATTAAAAAAGGCGATATTATCGCCGAGTTTTCGGGCAAGACCGTCAATCTCTTGAAAGGCGAAAGAACGGCGCTCAATCTCATTCAGCACATGTCGGGCGTTGCAACCTCGACAAACGAAGCCGTCACGCTCTGTGAGGGTACAAACGCTCAGGTTACCGACACAAGAAAGACGCTTCCCAATCTCCGCTCGCTTGAAAAATACGCCGTCACCTGCGGCGGCGGCAAAAATCACCGCTTCAATCTTTCGGACTGCGCCATGCTTAAGGACAATCACATTGACGCAGGCGGCGGTATCACAAACGCCGTTAAAACGCTTCGCTCAAAAATAGGCCACACCGTTAAAATCGAGGTTGAAACGAGAGACCTTGACGAGGTGCGTGAAGCCGTTGAGGCGGGCGCGGATATAATAATGCTCGATAATATGACCAACGACATGATGCGTGAAGCAGTTGCAATTATCGGCGGCAGAGCTAAGACCGAGGCTTCGGGCGGCATCACCTCGGCTAACATACGCGAGGTTGCGGAAACGGGCGTTGACATAATCTCGCTGGGCGCAATTACCCACTCGGTAAAGGCGTTTGATATTTCAATGAAAATGAAGAAGTGATAAGCTTCTGATAAGCAATACAAACCGGAGGAACAGACAATGCTTGAACAGTTAAAGCAGGACGTTTTCAAGGCAAACCTGCTCTTAAAGGAATACGGACTTGTAGTTCTGACCTGGGGCAACGTATCCGCCATTGACAGGGAATCGGGACTTTTCGTAATCAAGCCGTCGGGCGTACCCTACGAAACAATGACCGCCGACGATATGGTAGTCGTTGACCTTGAGGGAAACGTCGTCGAGGGTAAGCTCAATCCCTCGTCGGACACACCGACACATCTTGAGCTTTACCGAAGCTTCCCCGAAATCGGCGCTGTTGTTCATACCCATTCGGCATGGGCGACCTCGTTTGCTCAGGCGGGCAGAGATATTAACGCCTACGGCACGACTCACGCCGACTTTGCCAACCGTGCAATCCCCTGCACCAGAGGGCTGACGAAGGCTGAGGTCGAGGGTGAATACGAGCTTAACACGGGCAAGGTTATCGTCGAGTGCTTTAAGAACGAGGGCATTTCGCCTAACGATTGCCCTGCCGTACTGATTCACAGACACGGTCCGTTCTGCTGGGGCAAGAACGCCTTCAAGGCGGTTGAAAATGCGCTCATACTCGAGGAGGTTGCCAAAATGGCATACCGCACCGAGCAGCTGGCGGCGTTTGAAAACAAGCAGGCAGGAATTGAAGATTATCTGCTCGACAAGCATTATCAGCGCAAGCACGGCAAAAACGCCTACTACGGTCAGAAATAAATATTCACTTAAACGAAAAACGGACGGTTGAAAACCGTCCGTTATATTTTTGTCTTATCAGAACTGACCTTTTTTCTTCCACGTACTCGGATACAGAAGAATAACTACGGGGTAAAGCTCAAGTCTGCCCATAAGCATAAACACCGAAAGCAGAAGCTTTGACGGGTACGAGAAATTTGCAAAGTTGCCCGAGAACTTGCCGAAGCCGAAATACGGTCCGACGTTCGCAAGGCAGGACGCAACGCTGGTAAGCGAAGCGGTTAAGTCAATGCCTTTCTCAAGTGATATGAGCAGCGTTCCGAGTGCAAGCGCAAACATTTCAATCTCAAAGAAAACGAGCGTACTGCGAAGCGTTTCTTTTGAAACCGCTTTTTTCTCGATTGCTACGGGATTGAAGGAACGCGGATGAAGCAGGTGCTTCAGCTCAACCTTTGCGGAACGCACGAGTATAATCAATCTTGACACCTTCATACCGCCCGCCGTACTGCCGGCGCACGCGCCCATAAACATAAGCAGTGTAAGGACCGTTTTACTGTATTGCGGCCACATTTCGTAAGCGGCGGTTGTGTAACCGGTTGTCGAAGCAAACGTGTTTACCTGGAAGAATGAATAGCGCAACGCCGTTGCCATACTGTTGTCGTAAAGATGCCTGATATTAAAGGCAATCGTAACCGTTGCAAACGCAACTACGAACAGATAAACGCGAAGCTCCTCGTTTCTGACAACTGCCCTGAACTTCTTGAGTATCATAAAGAAATAGATGTTGAAGTTTACGCCGAAAAGCATCATGAAAACGGCAATTACTATTTCAACCGACGGCATACCGTAAGCGCCGATGCTTGCGTTCTTTGAGCTGAAGCCGCCCGTGCCCGCCGTACCCATCGCGTGAACGACAGAGTCGTACAGCGGCAGTCCGCAGATTTTAAGCGCGACCGTTTCGGCGAGGGTGATGAATATGTAAATCAGATAAAGTATAATCGAAGTGTGCTGAACCTTCGCAGTCAGCTTGCCCGCTTCGGGGCCGGGAACCTCGGCGCGCATAATGTACATCGAGTATTCCTCGGACATGGGAACGACAGCCATCACAAAGACAAGTATTCCCATACCGCCTATCCAGTGCGTGAAGCTGCGCCAGAAAAGTATGCCCTTGGGCAGTATTTCAATATCGTTGATTATGCTTGCGCCGGTAGTCGTGAAGCCCGAAATTGTTTCGAAGAAAGCGTTAATATAATTTGGAATAGCCGCTTCTATTACGAAGGGAATCGCGCCGAACGCCGCCATCACAACCCACGCCAGAGCAACGCTCGTGAAGCCCTCTTTGGCGTAAATGCGGTTATCGCAGTTTTTCGAGATAAGAACCGAAAGACCGAAGAAAGCGGCACACGCGGCAATTGAAACAAGGAAGCCCTTCGGAGACTCCTTGAAATACAGAGCGACAGCGGTCGGTATCAACAGTAAAGCGCCCTCAATACCGACTACTCTGCCGATTATTTTCAGTATCATCCGATAATTCATCAGCGAGCCTCCACCAGATCCTCAAGCGCAACCACGCCCGAGCGAGTAGTTGAAACGATAACGCTGTCGTCCGCCTGAATTACATCGTCGCCGGAAGGAACAATGCACTTGTCCTTGCGGATAATTGCAGCGATGAGTGCGTCGTGCGAAACAGACAGGTCTTTAAGCGGGATGTTTGCAAACTTAAACGTATCCTTGATTCTCAGCTCGAGTATTTCAACGTCCATATCAAAGAGATAATACAGTGCGTCGATACCGCTGTCGTCATAAGCGTTCTGCATAGAGCGGACATAGCGTACAACTCTCTGCGTAGCAATTGACGAGGGCTGAATAATCGAGTCAAGCTGATTGTTGGAAAGCATCTTGACTATATGGCTCTCCTTGATTTTTGTAATAACCCTGCCAACGCCGAGCGACATGGCATACATCGACGTGATAACGTTGTCGTCATCGTCGCCAGTAGTCGCTACAAAGGCGTCCGCAACCTTCAGGCCTTCCTCGCCGAGAAGCTCGGGATTGTTGCCGTTGCCGTAAACGACGTTGACCTTCGGGAATGCGTCCTTGATAACGGCGCAGCCCTCTTTTGTCTTCTCGATTATCTTAAGGGAAATATCGGTGTTTACAAGCTGCTTTGCAAGATAGTAAGCCGTCGTACCGCCGCCGAATACCATAACCTTCTTGGCGGCGTGTCCGTGAGAGCTGATTTTATCGATAAATTTGTTGATTTCCTTAGCTGAACCGATAACGTTTAATCTGTCGCCCGCCTGAATAACAAAATCACCGCGGGGAATGAAGACCTCGGCGCCTCTCTTGGCGGCACAGACGAGAACGTCGCCGAACTTGGAGCGCAAATCCGACAGCTTTACGTTGCACAGACCGCTGTTTTCAACTACCTTTATTTCAACGGTTTCGGCCTTACTGTTTGCGAAGGACTCAACCTTAAGCGCGATAGGAAATCGGAGTATTCTCGAAATCTCGTTTGCCGTTTCCTCCTCGGGATTGATGGTCATGGAAAGGCCGAGCTCATCCTTAAGGTAAACAGTCTGTCTTAAGTAGTCGTTATTTCTTACTCTGGCTATGGTATGTCTTACGCCCATTTTTCTGGCCGCCAGACAGCAGAGCAGATTAACCGCGTCATCCCTGGTAACGGCTATAAGCAAATCTGCGTCCTTTACGCCGGCTTCGACCAGTATGTCGTAACCTGCGGCGTCACCGTGATACGTAAGGACATCCAGATTGTTCGACACGTCCTTGAGACGGATTTCGTTCTGCTCGATTACCGTGATGTCGTGGTTTTCCTTTGCGAGCTCCTGAGCGATGGAATAACCTATGCGCCCTGCTCCTGCAATAATAATTTTCATCATTATTTCCCCTTAAAAAATGTATATGAAAAGGTTGTTTACATAAGTAAAAAAAGCAGTAATAATTATTGAGCACTTGATTGAAGTGTGATATAATACTTGCGTTATGATAAAATGAACTGTATGCTGAATATATAATCGCAGGGAGAAATCTATGGCTAAACAGCTGCCAAAAAAGAAACGCCTGACTTCGTTTCGGATAATCATATTAGGCTTTATCGGACTGATTCTGCTCGGTTCGGTATTGCTGATGCTGCCCATTTCAGCCAGAAGCCACACGGTAACGCCGTTCAGTCAGGCACTGTTTACCTCCGTTTCCGCTGCGTGCGTAACCGGACTTGTCGTGCAGGACACTGCGACCCACTGGTCGGTATTCGGTCAGGCTGTTATTCTCGTACTCATTCAGATAGGCGGCCTCGGCGTTGTCACAATGATGGCTTCAATTGCCATGCTTTCGGGCAAACGGCTGTCGTTAAGCCAGCGCAGTACCATGCAGAACGCGATTTCAGCGCCTATGTTAGGCGGAATTGTCAGGCTGACAAAGTTCGTCGTTAAAGGTACGGTTATAATTGAACTGTCGGGCGCGGTGTTTATGATGCCCGTGTTTATAAAGGATTACGGGGCAAAGGGTATCTGGATGTCATTTTTCCACTCGGTATCCGCTTTCTGTAACGCGGGTTTTGACGTTATGGGAACGCCTGACAACAAGTTCCGGTCAATGACGTCCTATGCCTCAAATCCCTTAATCAATGCGGTTATTATGCTGCTTATTATAATCGGCGGTATAAGCTTCATTACCTGGACGGATGTGGCAAAGTACAAGTTAAAAATCAAGAGATACAAGCTTCAGACCAAGCTCATACTTCTGACATCCGCTCTGCTTATAATTGTTCCGGCTATACTGTTCTTCATCAGCGACTTTAAGGCCCTGCCCGTCGGCGAGAGAATACTCGGTTCACTGTTTCAGTCGGTTACCACAAGGACTGCCGGCTTTAACACCGAGGACCTGACAACCATGACCGCAACAGGTCAGGCAGTTTCGATTGTGCTGATGCTCATAGGCGGATCGCCGGGGTCAACGGCGGGCGGTATGAAAACCACAACATTTGCAGTTTTGATTGCAAATGCCGTTGCCTCCTTCAGACGTAAAGACGACCCGGAGGTCTTCGGCAGACGCATAGGCGCAGCCGCCGTCAGGACCGCCTCGACTTTATTGCTGATGTATATTACGCTGTGCTTTACGGGCGCCGCGATTATCAGCGCGGCGGAAGGGCTTCCGCTTAAATTGAGTGTGTTTGAAGCTGCTTCTGCGCTGGGAACGGTCGGTCTTACGCTCGGTATCACACCGCAGCTCGGTCAGCTTTCCCAATGCGTACTGATGACGCTCATGTTCCTGGGCAGAGTCGGCGGACTGACGGTGATTTTCGCAGCAATTTCGACCTCAAGCAAAAAGCTTTCAAGATTGCCTCAGGAAAACGTTACAGTAGGATAAAGGAGATACGTTATGAAATCAATATTACTTATCGGACTCGGAAGATTCGGAAAAAACATCGCGATTCAGCTCAATAATCTCGGCCACGAGGTTATGGGCGTTGACAAGCACGAGGAACGTGTAAACGACGTACTCGATATTGTCACGGATGCGAGAATCGGCGACAGCACAAACGAGGCTTTTCTCCGCTCGCTCGGTGTGGGCAACTACGACCTGTGCTTTGTTACCGTCAGCAGCGATTTCCAGAGCTCGCTTGAAACCACATATCTGCTCAAAGAACTCGGTGCAAAATTTGTAGTCTCGCGCGCAAAACGCGACGGTCAGGAAAAGCTTCTGCTGCGCAACGGCGCCGACAGGGTTATTTTCCCGGAAAAGCAGGTTGCGAAGTGGGCCGCAATCAACTACAGTTCAAGCCATATTCTCGACTATATTGAGCTCGATGAAAACCATGCGCTCTATGAAGTTTCCGTTCCCGATGAATGGGTAGGCAAGAGCATCGGTCAGATTGACGTCCGCAAAAAGTATAATCTCTCGATTATCGCGGTCAAGAAAAACGGCTCTCTGAGTTTTGTTGTTACTCCCGATACTCAGCTGACTTCGGACACCGCCCTGCTTGTGCTGGGCGAGTACAGTATGATAAAGAAGCTGTTCCGTATCTGATAACTAAACATTATTATATCATTTATACTATTAAAGTCAATTAAAAAAGGACAACAAAATGCCCGATGCTTTGCATCGGGCTTTTTATTGGGAGTATTAGAATAATTCGGGAAGTTCGGTGTTCACCACAAGCACCTCACTTATTTCACTTGTATAATAACAACGGATTATTGCAAACCGCGTACAAATTTATGAACATTTTGTTAACATTAAGCGTAATTGTACGGATAAATACTGCTCAAACAAGGCTTGACATCGGTGAATGTATGTTATATAATACTTATACTTTATACAAAAGGGAGGGAATTAAATGAGCCAGGTAAAGGTTAAGGATAACGAGTCTCTGGAGAGCGCTCTTCGCCGTTTCAAGAGACAGACCTCCCGTGACGGAGTAATCCAGGAAGTTCGCAAAAGAGAACATTATGAGAAGCCTTCTGTTAAGAGAAAGAAGAAGTCAGAGGCAGCTCGCAAAAGAAAGTTTAAGTAACAAAAAGCGGGATGCATTCCCGCTTTTTTACTTTTTGAGAAGCTATGAAAGATTACAGTATTTTAATGCCGAAATACAGGTTCCGTTCCCTGCTCGACATCACACCCGAGGATCTTCGGAAAATGGGCGCCAAAGCTGTCGGCCTTGACATTGACAACACCGTTGCGCCCGACGGCACCTTCCGTTATCTTGAGGGCGTACGCGAGTGGGTTGACGACATTATCGCGGCGGGATTCCAGATAACGCTGATAACCAACGGCACGCTGATACGGGTATTGCCCGTTTCGAGATTCCTCGGCGGGCTGCCGTTTGTCCACCTCTCGCGCAAGCCGAGTCCGCGCTCGCTGATTAAAGCGGCGAAGCGTATGGGAATTGAGATAAGCGAGCTTGCCATGCTCGGCGACCAGCTTTTTTCGGATGTCAAGGCGGCGAACCGCTGCGGCGCAATAGCCGTCCGCATAGACCCAATGGACGCGAAAAGCCTCTACCCTCACTACTACGAGTGGAAGGCTAAGCGGGAGCAACCGATTTTGGATGAATTTGAAAAACTACACGGGTACGGTGTTTACGATGATTGAAAAACTGAAAAAACTTATAAAAGAATCCGACTTTGACGCGGCACTTATCGTGTCGCCCGAAAACCGTTTTTATTTCACGGGTTTCAACTCGACAGACGGCTTTCTGCTCGCGAGTGAGAACGACGCGGTATTCATAACCGACTCACGTTATATCGAGGCGGCTCAGAACACCGTCAAAAAATGCAAGGTTGTTTTACAGGAACGCGATATAAAGCAGCTTAAAAACGTGCTTGACTCCTTCGGTGCGAAGACCGTAGCCGTTGAAGCAGACCGACTGACCGTTTCAAATCTTGCCCGCTTTACAAAGGCGTTTGAGGAAATCGAGATAATTCCCGACGGCTCGCTCGACAGCGGTATCAACTCGCTTCGCGGCATCAAGGAAAGCTCCGAGGTTGATAAAACAGTCGCTGCTCAGAGAATTGCCGAAAAGGGCTTTGAGCACATCTGCAATTTTATCAAGGAAGGCAAGACGGAAAAAGAAATACAGCTTGAGCTTGACTTTTATATACTCTCGCACGGCGCAGAAGCTCTTTCGTTTGAAACTATTGCCGTCAGCGGCGCAAACGGCTCGATGCCTCACGGCGTGCCGACCGACAAGCCTGTTAAAAAGGGCGAGCTTATCACCCTCGACTTCGGCGCGGTTTACGGCGGTTATCACAGCGATATGACGCGCACCGTTGCGCTCGGCTTTGTTAACGACAAACAGAGAGAGGTTTACGAAACAGTCCTCAGGGCTCAGCTTAACTCGATAGCTTCAATCAAAGCGGGAGTTACGGGCAAGGCTGCCGACGAGGCTGCGCGTTCGGTTATACGCGACGCGGGCTACGGCGAGTACTTCGGCCACGGCACGGGACACGGCGTAGGCGTGGAAATTCACGAGTATCCGAGTGTTTCCCCCGCCAACGAAAAGCCGCTTGAAAACGGCAATATCGTAACCGTTGAGCCCGGTATATATCTGCCCGGCGAATTCGGCGTTCGTATCGAGGACATGGTGCTCGTCACCGGGGACGGCTGCCGAAATCTCACCGAATGCCCGAAAGAATTGATAATACTGTAAAAAGCACTTGAAAATTCAGTAATTATAGGGTAAAATATAAGCGACAAAAAACATAAATTGGAGGATTAGTTATGATATCAGCAGGTGATTTCAGAAACGGCGTAACCTTTGAAGAGGACGGACAGGTTCTTCAGGTTGTTGAATTCCAGCACGTTAAGCCCGGCAAGGGTGCGGCTTTCGTAAGAACCAAGACCAAGAACGTTCTTACCGGCGCTGTAGTTGAAAAGAGCTACAACCCCACCGCAAAATTCCCGACAGCTTACATCGAGAGAAAAGATATGGAATACTCTTATGAGGACAGCGGTCTTTACTACTTTATGGACCCCGAAACCTATGAGATGACTCCCATTTCGGCAGGCGACCTTCCCGACAACTTCAAGTTTGTTAAGGAGAATATGATTTGTAAGATTCTTTCCTACAAGGGAAAGGTGTTCGGCGTTGAGCCGCCCACATTCGTTACTCTTGAGGTTACCAAGACCGAGCCCGGCTTCGCAGGCAACACGGCTACCAACGCCACCAAGCCCGCAACACTTGAAACCGGCGCCGAGATTAAAGTTCCGCTCTTCATCAACGAGGGCGAAATGATTAACGTTGACACCAGAACAGGCGAATACATGTCAAGAGCATAAGGAGGTTTTTTATGATGACAGTAACTGAGAAAGCCGCTTATTTAAGAGGTCTTGTATCGGGACTTAACCTCGACGAGTCAAAGCCCGAGACAAAGGTTATCAACGAAATGCTTAATGTTATCGACGACCTTGCTCTTTCGGTAGCCGACCTTGAGGACGAGCTTGCACTCGTTACCGAGCAGCTTGACGCTGTTGACGAGGACCTTGACCAGCTTGAGGAATTCGTTTACGAGGGCGAGTGCTGCGAGGGTTGCGACTGCTGCGACGACTATGACGACGAGGACGGAATCATGTACGACGTAGAGTGCCCCGCTTGTCATGAGGTTGTCAGCTTCGACGAGGAATCGTTACTCGAAGGCTTTGCCGAGTGCCCGAACTGCGGCGAGAAGCTTGAGTTCGACTTTGAGTGCGACTGCGACGAGTGCGCAGACGAGGAAGAAGAATAATTAAACCGTTAAAAAACGGCTTCGTATGAAGCCGTTTTTCTTTTTCTCTTTTATTCCGATAACATATCGTCAAGCGTCTTTGCCGCGAACCAAACCAGTTCGCCGCAGGGGCGCTTTTTGTAGTACTCAGCCGTTCTCGCCTCGGGATTCGCACCGTCGGTTTTCGGCACGCCTGCGAGAAGTTCGCGGCAGATTATTGAGCCGTTCTCCTCTTTATAGCGGCGGGCAAACTCCTGAATATTTTCATAGTGCGCGTGCTTTTCGTCGGTTGCCGTCGGGTCCGAGTAACCCTGCTTGATGCCCATTACCATCAGCGCGCCGCTGACCGCACCGCAAACCTCGCGCATTCTGCCCATACCGCCGCCGAACGAGCTCGAAAGCTTCGCCGCCGTTTCTGCATCAAGTCCCGTCACATCCTCAAACGCCAGCAACACCGCCTGAGCGCAGTTATAACCCTGTTCAAACAATTCCTTTGCCTTGTCAGCGTGATTTATCATATCCTTACTCCTTAAAAGAAATTCCATTTTGACAGCAGCCAGCCGGGTACGACGACTATAAGGAAGAACGCCCAGCTGATAAGTGTAAATGTCTTGATAAACTTCCAACCGTTTTCGGGGTACTCGCGCACGTAAATACGGTAATTTATAACCGACGCGAGCGAACCGATAAGCGAGCACAGTCCCGCCGTGTCCGCGCCGTAGATAAGTCCCGCAAAATTCTTCGAAAACGGATAGAGCACTATTGACGCGGGTACATTTGAGATAAGCTGACTTAAGCCTATCGCCCACCAGTATTCATGGCCCGCAACCGCCTTTTCCAGCACGCCTGCTATTGACGGATTTGCCGTAATTGACGACGAAAATACGAAAAAGCATAAAAACGTGATTATCAGCACATAGTCAACCTTTAAGAAAAGCTTTATGTCAACCAACGCAATTCCTGCAAGCACAATGGCAAGCGCTATATACCAATACTGCGTTCTCGTTACTATAACCCCGATTATGAGTATAAACAGAGCTATATATGCCGTCTTTTTCACCCTGTTGTTTTCCGCAGAATCCTCGCCCTCGTTGACAACAACCGCTTCGCGAAGGTTTTTACGGTACATAACAAGCACGAACACTACAAGCAGCACCGCCGATGTCACGCAAAGCGGAAGCATGTGAAGCATAAAGTGCCACACGCTGATATTCGCCTGACCGTATAAAAACAAGTTTTGCGGACTGCCGAAGGGCATCAGCAACGAACCGCGGATTGCGGCGATATTCTCCATCGAAATCACGGGCAGTATGTACTGCTCTGTCCCCGCATTCCTGAAAATCAGTATAGTCAGCGGAACGAAGATTATAAGCGAAACGTCATTTGTAACGAACATCGACGTAAAGAACACGCCAAAGATAAGAAACAGCGACAGAGTCACTGAGGTTTTCAAGTTTGACGCCAGCCTCACCAGCGGACGAAGCACTCTTTCCTGCTTAAAGCCCTCAAGCACGCACAGCATCATCAGAAGTGTACCGAGCGTACGCCAGTCAATTCCGCTTAAAAGCGCCTTACTCGGAGGCGTGATAATCATACCTGCGATTGCGGCGGCAAGCGATACGGTGAGCATTAACTCCTTCTTCAGATACCTTAGAAGTTTTTTAACTAAACTATCTTTCGGTTTTTCGGCTTCTCTGTTTTTCCAGTCACCGAAGAGCTTTTCGGCGTCGCTTACCGTGATTTCTCCCTGCCCTGCGGCGTATTCGACCATGCGGCAGAAATCCTTTGCGTCGTATGTATAACCCGTAATCGAATTGACCTTATGTTTTTTTGAGAATTCGTCAAGCACGCCCGACGGGTCAAAGGCGTTGTGAACAACGGTCATATTGCCGTCCGCATCGGTAATATACAGGCACGGCTCGTAGGGGTGGCAGGTCAGAATATACTCTTTTTCCCCTGCCCTGATACACGGCAGTCCGCCCTTCTGACCGAAAATAAAGTGTTCGTCACTGTAAACTGCAGTAGCCTCAAGCTCCTCCTCTTTTGCGCGTTCAAGGAGATTGTAAATCCCGTCCTCCGAGAGCACTCCGCGCTTAACGTAATCGGGAAGGAGCCCCGCTTCGTCGGCTTCAAAGTCCTGCTTCCACTCGTCGCTCGCGTAATACGCTTCAAGCGCCGACAGAAGCCCGTTGAGCTTATCGCCGAACTGCTTTGAGTAAAGCAGCTTTGTCGCTTCGTTGCGCTTACTTTCGTATTCAGTTATACGCTTTATCTGCTCAAAGCCTGCCTGACGCATTTCATGTTCCCTTCGTTTTACAGTTTAAGTAAAAGTATCATTTCGTCGTCGTTCATCTCACCGGTGTCCTTAAAGCCCGCCTTGTGATAAACGTGAAGTCCGACAACGTTTTCCGGCTCGGTCGAGAGATAAATATTATCGGCTCCGCCGTCGCGGAAATATTTAATAATTTCTTCCAGCGCCGCCTGACCGTAGCCCTTGCCCTGCTCGTCCTTATCTATCATATAGCGCCATATCCAGTATCTGTCGTCCGGGTCTTCGGCCTCGGGCGCAAATACAATCTGAATAAAACCGACCAACTTGTCATCTGCATATATCGCGAACGGACGCGCTGCTCCGGGATGTTCGGCATTGAGTTCGTCTGCCTGCTCCAGCGAACGGCTGTTAGGCGCGACGAACGGCTGGTCCTCCCGAACGGAAAGTTTCAGAACCGCCTCTCTGTTTTCGTCGTTTACAGGCGTTAGCGTGATTCTCATATCATTCCCCGTTAATCAAGTTTTTTAAGAATATCAAGCGTGTGATTGGACGCGCCGATTAAATCCTGACGCTCACAGACTGCAAAGTGATAATCCATCCACTTTGAAAACGTACCGTCATCCATTGAGTCAATAAGTTCATCATAATATCTCGTTGCGCCGTCGGTCGCTACAAGCTTGATTCTTTCAACGGGGAGCTCCGAGTCAAGCGAAGTTATGTCCTCGGTTCTGGCAATCTCAAAGACTTCCTTCGGTTCGCTTTTACAGTGCCAGTCGGCAGTTATCATATCGTTGTCAAAAATATAATCCATATTGCCTTGAGCAAAACCGAACTGCAGAATTGTAGGCTCGTTCATACAGTATGCGACGAGTATATATCCGCCCGCCTTCGTGACACGGACCGCTTCGCGCAAAGCTGTAAGTTTGTCCTCGCGCGTGTAAAGATGATACATGGGTCCGAGCACCATCGTCAGGTCAAATGTACCGTCAGCGAACGCGGATAAATCAAGCGCGTTGCCCTGCACGGCGGTAATGTTTTCGCTGCCGTCAAGCTTTGACTTAAGTATGTCGAGATTGTGCTCAACGAGCTCAACCGCCGTAACGTTATAGCCTTTTTTGGCAAGCGTTACGCTGTATCTGCCCGTACCCGCTCCGACCTCCAGAATTTTCGGCGCGGTCATACCGTCAAGGCACTCGTTTATATATTTCATTGTGGTAAGGAATTCGACTTTTCCGTGCTGAGAAAGAAGCCTGCCTTCCTCATCGTAGCTGTTATAATATTCTTCAATATAATTCATTTTATTTCCCCTCCGTCAGCTTTCCGCTGTCGTCAATACTGACGTTTTTGGAAATTGATTCCAGACGGTCAAACAGCGCGCGCTGTCCGGCGGCTTCGGAAACGTAAGCAGTCTTACAGCCCTTTTGAAGCGCTGGTACAACCGAAACCTCAAGATGCTTTTCGGTGCCGTCTCCGTAGCAGTGAACGCTTATAAGCATGGTATCAAGCGTTTTTTCGTTGAACCAGTAATTGCCGAGGCTGTAAACTATCGGCGCGCCGTTATAGAATTCAAAGCCCTGAAGGCAGTGCGTGTGCGCCCCGATTATAATATCTGCGCCCGCGTCAATGTATTCGCGGGCGGTCTGCTCCTGAACGGGTTCAAGCACGGTGGAATACTCCGTTCCCCAGTGAGGCAGAGCGATTACTATATCGGCATTTTTATCCGCTTCGGCAATTGCCTCTTTGAAAAGAGCGGTGTCGTAGCAGCGCAGAATGCCCGGTTCCGTATCAGTCGCCTGCGGAGTCAGCTTGTACTTTTCCGCGCGTGAAGCCGCGACAAAGGCGACGGTTTTTCCGTCCGCCTGCAAATATACGGGGCTCTTTGCCGCGTCAAGATTTCTGCCCGCGCCGACATAGGGTATGCACGCCTCGTCCAACGTATCAAGCGTGTCAAGGAAGGCGTCCTTTCCGTAGTCGTAAACGTGATTGTTGGCAAGGCCGACTATGTCCACACCGAGCTTTTTGAGATTTTCCACTCTGGCGGGATTTGCACGGAAGGTGTACATCTTTCCGTTCATGGCGCTGCCGCGTATGCTGTAGGTAAACTCGTTGTTCAGCCACATAATGTCCGCGCCCTGCATTATTTCAACCAGCTCGGGCGAAATGCAGTCATAAATCCCGTTCTCGCAGGTGTCAAGATGCTTTGTCGTGTACCAGTTTTCGTCAAGGTTGATATCACCCGCAAAGCATAGGGTAAAATCGTATTTGCCGTCACTTTCGGTGAGCGGCTCGGTCCCGACTTCGCTTGTCAGAGCCGAATCGGAAGGCTCAACCGTGCCGTTGTTTGAGCACGCGCAAAACAACAGACTTGCGCATACAAACAGCAGAAGCAGTATTCTCAATGTGCGCTTCACGTCGGTTTCGCCCTCCTTTCCGTCAATTAATTACAATTTATCAGTTATTCTGCAAAGCAGTGCCGCAGAACTGACAGAAGTTTCCGTCACCTGCGGGTGCGCCGCAATTCGGGCAGAACTTCGGCTTCTGAGTCGGAATATTTCCTGCCGCAACCTTAGCTGCCTCGTCAATGAGCTTCTGCATTGAGGCGGCATCGTCCTCAATGGCCTGCTGCGCCCTGAGCTGAGCCTGCTCGCGCTCCTCGGGAGTCATACTGTCGAGCTTTTCCTGCAGCTCCTTCTGCGCCTTTTCAAGTATAGCCTGAAGCTCTTCGGGAGTGTAATTCATATTAGTATCCATATTGCAGCTCCTTTAAGAAAATCGTCGCTTTAATTACGGGTATCAGTCAAAGGGGTTTTCCGTCGGGTAAGGCAACGCCTTGGGCTGATTGTAGGCTATGTCACCGATTCCAAGGAAACGGAAGACCTCATAAAGCGCCTTGCCGTAGTGACCGAAGGCAACTGCGCCGTGATGCGGGAAGTGCTTTTCAATGAGCACGTGACGGTAGAATCTGCCCATCTCGGGAATGGCGAAAATGCCGATACCGCCGAACGAGCCCGTCGGTACGTCAAGCACCTCTCCCTGAGCTATGTATGAGCGAAGCACGCCTTCGCTGTCGCACTGAAGTCTGAAGAAGGTAATGTCACCCGCTGCGATGTCGCCCTCAAGAGTACCTCTCGTGAAATCGGGCTCGCTGCCTGCAGGCTCAAGCAGTCTGTGCTGAATAAGCTGATACTTAACCGCTCTGTCGGCGCACATCTTGCACGACGGAGTGTTTCCGCAATGGAAGCCCATAAATGTATCTGTAAGGGCGTAATTGCTCTTTCCATTGATTTCCTTTTCATAAAGCGAAGCGGGAACGGAATTGTTGATGTCAAGCAGAGTTACCGCATCTTCGGAAACACATGCGCCGATGTACTCGGAAAGCGCGCCATAAATGTCAACCTCGCAGGAAACGGGAATGCCTCTTGAGGCAAGCCTTGAATTTACGAAGCAGGGCTCAAAGCCGAACTGCTCGGGGAAAGCGGGCCAGCATTTGTCCGCAAAAGCAACATATTTTCTTGCGCCCTTGTGCTGTTCAGCCCAGTCAAGAAGAGTAAGCTCAAACTGAGCCATTCTCGGCAGCATATCGGGATAGTTGTTGCCCTTAACTCCGAGCTCGTTTGCCATATCCTCGCAGACTGCGGGAATACGTTCATCGTTTGAGTGCGCCTTATAAGAAACAAGCAGATCAAGCTCCGAGTTTTCCTCAATCTCAACTCCGATTTCGTAAAGTCCCTTGATCGGGGCGTTGCAGGCAAAGAAATCCTGCGGACGCGGACCGAAGGTTATAATCTTAAGATTCTTAACGCCGATAACCGCTCTTGCAACGGGGATAAAATCGGCTATCATCGCCGAAATATCGTCGGCCGTTCCGACGGGATACGAGGGAATATAGCCCTGCAGATGACGCATAGCAAGATTGTACGAGCAGTTGAGCATTCCGCAGTAAGCGTCGCCTCTGCCGTTAATCAGGTCGCCGTCACCCTCAGCCGCGGCAACGAACATAACGGGGCCGTCAAATTTTTCGGCAATGAGCGTTTCGGGAGTCTCGGGACCGAAGTTCCCGAGGAAAACGACAAGCGCGTTGCACTCTTTTGCAGTAACGTCCTTTACCGCTTCGAGCATATCCGCTTCGTTTTCAACGGTTACGGGACATTCGTAAATGTCGCCGCTGTAAGCTTTTACGATAGCCTCACGCCTTTTAATTGACAGCTCAATCGGGAAGCAGTCACGGCTGACGGCGATAATGCCAAGCTTTACATCAGGTATGTTTTTCATTATTAGTCCTCCTTATAAAAGCCCTTTAACAAGGGATAAAGTTGCCTGTATTTTTTATATTTTCCGGCGTACAAACCGGCCAGAGCCTTATCGGGTGAAACCGTATATTTGATTTCCGGTTTTGTTTTTATTCCTGCCGCCAGAAGCGCTCCGCCGTAAGCAGGACCTTCATTGTCAATAACGGACAGTTCAATTCCGAGTATGTCTGCAAGAATCTGCATCCACGGCCTGTTCTTGGTTCCGCCGCCGCAAACCGTGGCTTTTGTAATTTCGTTCGGGCAAAGCTCAACGCAGTCCTTAATCGCAAACGAAACGCCTTCAAAAACCGCCCTTTGCATATCCTCCCTCGAGGTAGCGTGCGTAAGGCCGATAAACGCGCCCTTTACGTCGCCGTCGTTGTGCGGACAGCGCTCGCCCGACAGATACGGAAGAAAATACAAATCATTGTTTTCACCCGTGCCGATATTATATCCGCTCTCAAACACGGTTTCATTTAGCCATTTGTTACAGCTTGCCGCCGAAAGAATACAGCCCATAAGGTGATACCTTCCGTTTGCGTGGCAGAAGGAATGTAAAGCGGGATTTTCCGTCTTAACGTAAGCGTCCGTCGGGATGAAAACCGTTCCGCTTGTGCCAAGTGAAATATTACACTGTCCTTCGTTCACCGTGTTTGTGCCTATTGCGGCGGCGGCATTATCGCCCGCACCGGCAACCACATCACAGTCAAGGCCGAACAGATTTGTTCTGCCGATAACCTCATAGCTTTCAAAAATAGTCGGTAGATAATTTTTATCTATTCCAATTATGCCGAGCATTTCGTCCGACCATTTTCTGTTTTCAACGTCAAAGTACAGAGTGCCCGAAGCATCGCTTACGTCGGTTGCGAACTCGCCCGTAAGTCTGTAATTGATATAGTCCTTCGGCAGACAGATTTTACGGCATTTTGAAAATGCTTCGGGCTCGTTTTCCTTAACCCAGAGAATTTTCGGTGCGGTGAAGCCCGCAAACGCTATATTGCCCGTCAGCTCCTGCAAGCGCTCTTTGCCGATAACGTTGTTGAGATAATCGGTCTGCTTTCCCGTTCTCGTGTCGTTCCAGAGAATTGCAGGGCGAAGCACGCTGTCGTTCCCGTCGAGCATTACAAGTCCGTGCATCTGACCGCCGACGCCTATACTCTTTATTTCGCTCTTGTCAAAGCCGTCTGTCAGCTCGGTGATTCCCTCGCAGACGGCGTTCCACCAGTCCTGCGGATTCTGCTCGCTCCAGTTAGGATGCGGATAGAAAATCGGATATTCCTTTGAAACGGTTTTGAGTATAGCGGCATTTTCGTCGCACAGTATCAGCTTCACCGCCGAAGTGCCCAGATCGATTCCGATATAAAGGCTCACAGTTTCACCTCCGTAACGTCTTCGCTGTTTTGTCCGACAAAGAACGTGTATTTATCTTCAAGATACCATTCTTTATTTTCGGGATTATAAAATTTTAGATTATTTTTGTCTATTCTAATTTTTACGCTTTCGCTTTCGCCCGCTTTGACGAACACCTTCTTAAAGCCTTTGAGCAATTTTACGGGATGCCCGCCCTCTGCGCCGGCGTAAGCCTGAACAACAGTCTTGCCGTCACGCCCGCCCTTGTTGGCGACGTTAAGGGAGATTTCAACGCTGTCTCCCGTATCCTTCGCTTTAATCTTTGTGTACTTGAAATTCGTATAAGAAAGACCGAAGCCGAAGGGATAAGCCGCCTTTTTTTGCTCCTTATCAAGCAGGGTATAGCCGTGATAATAACCGTAAGTAATATCTCTCGTCTTTGCGCTCGGGAAAAGAAAATCGGGATAATCGTTTTCATCCTTCGCCATTGTAAAGGGAAGGTGCCCCGAGGGATTAACCTTGCCCGAAAGCAGCTCTGCGAGCGCGTTTCCGCCCTCCATACCGCTGTAGAAAGAGTGAAAAATTGCGTTTGCGCCGTCCTTCCATTCCTCAATTATATAAGCGCTGCCGCCGATAATATTTACTATAACCTTATCAAATACCCTGCAGGCGGCACGAATCAGCCTTACCTCATCCTCGGGTATGCGAAGCGAATATCTGTCGCCGCCCATAGCCTTCTCGGTGGTCTTGTCGCTCTTTGAGAAGTTGGCGAGGTTTTCGCCCTCCTGCTTATAGTCGCTGCCGACGCACACTACAACCGCGTCGCAGGCTTTCAACTTCGGAATGCCCGGTGAAAAAGCCGTACCCTCGAAAAGAACGACGTTTTCTTTGCCGTAAAGGTTGCAAAGTCCCTCGTACGGCGTAACCGTATAAGGCGCAAAGACCGAGCTTGAGCCGTGGTCGCCGACGTTGATTTTATTTGCATATCTGCCGACAATGCCGACCTTACTGCCCGCGGGAAGCGGAAGCACACCGTCATTTTTAAGCAGTACCGTACCTTCAAGCGCCGCCTTTTTTGCAAGCTGCGTGTGCTTTTTGCAGGCGACAACCGATTTCGGCGTGTCCTTCAATTTCGGAGTAATTTTGATTAAACCCCGTAAAATGCTCTGCACCGATGCGTCAACGTCGTCCGTTGACACCTTGCCCGTTTTCAGGTCAAGCGGCAAAGTCGCATAGTGCATAATCTGCGGCATTTCAATATCAAGTCCTGCCTTAAGCGCCTTCGGGGCGTTTCTGACGCCCATAAGGAAGTCGGAAATAGTGAAGCCCGTAAAGCCCCACTCATCTCTGAGCACGTCTTTAAGCAGATATTTGCTCTCGCAGCAATGCTCGCCTCTGAAAAGATTGTATGCGCCCATTATTGACATTGCTCCCGCGTCGATACAAGCATTGAAATGCGGGAGGTAAACCTCGTGAAGCGTCTTGTCGTCGCACAGCACATTTACGTCAAAGCGGATATTCTCAATACTGTTGACGGCGTAGTGCTTCGGACACGCTATAATGCCCTTGTCCTGCACCGCCCTTGTGAGCGCCGCGCCCATTCTGCCGAGCAGATACGGGTCCTCGCCGTAGGTTTCCTGCGCTCTGCCCCAGCGTGGATTGCGAAGAAGATTTATACAGATGCCAGCAAAATAGTTTCCGCCCTGAGCCGCAACCTCGTCGGCTATTGCAGAGCCGATTTCGTATTCAAGCTCATCGTCAAACGACGCGCCTCTGAGCATCGAAACCGGAAAGCAGGTACTGTTTCCCATAACGACTCCTCTCGGGCCGTCGGAAAAGGCTACCTCGGGAATGCCGAGCCTTTTCACACCGCCCGCAATACACGGACGGCAATTGTATTTCTGCCCTTTTGTAATCAGGTCAACGCCGTTACGAAGGAAAAAGCGCTTACCCGAAAGCATTTTAAGCTTTTCGGCGGTTTTCAGCTGACCGCAAAGCTCGCGTGCAACGGAATATAAATTATCATCAGTGGGATTCTGATTGTATTTCTGTACGGCATCGTTAAAATTCATGCGTCCGATTCACCCCTTGCCATATCCGTATTTTATCATAAAACATCAGTGACTTCAACCGCGAAGCATGGCGTTATACCAGCTTCAGTTTCAGTTTTATCGGGAAATGATCGCTCGGATAAACGCCGTCATAGGTTGTTCTTATAACCCTGTACTGCAAAATGTCCAGACCCTGCTTGGAGACGAAGAAATAGTCGATATTCTCGCCGTCCGCAGATTCTCCCCAGCCCTGATAAGTAGCGCCGCTGTCGGTGTCCGAGGTTCTGTATTTTGCGTCGTCAAAAAGTTCCGACGCCGAAATATAGGTCTGACTGCTTTCAACGTCGTTGAAATCGCCCATAATAACGCAGGGCATACCGCCGAATCCGTTGAGCTTTTCAAGAACAAGCCGTATTCCCTTTATTCTCGCTTCCTCGCTTACGTGGTCGAGATGAGTGTTGAACACCGCAAGCTTCTTCGAGTCACTCTTCTGCACCAGCACCGCAAACGAGCAAATTCTGTAGCACGCCGCGCCCCAGTCCCTTGAAGGTCTGTCGGGGGTTTCGCTCAGCCAGAAGGAGCCTTTCCTTTCAACCTCAAACTTCAAAAGATTGTAAAAAACGGGACAGCCCTCGGGATCGTCGCACTCCTCACGGTAATCAATAAAGCTTCCGTAACCCTGCAACGACTTTTGTAAGAGCTCAAAAGCGTCGGGCTTGACCTCCTGAAAGCCGATTATATCGGGATTGGCGTCAATCAAAGTCCTTAAAAGCAACGGACCGCGATAATACCAGTTCCTCTCGTTTTTGTCCTGACTTCCCGAACAGCGCACGTTTGAGCTGACAACGGTTATACACGAACTGTCAAAACTCTTACCTATGTCAAAGGTGGGTGTTTCAAGCTTGTATTCTTTCATCATTTCCGTTGCATTCCTTTCGTATTTGTGTTTTTGAGATTTATCTGCAAACCTTCAGCGTTTTGATTTCAAACGGTTCAAATTCAAGACTGACGGTATTTTGATGTACGTTAAGCTTTTTCTTTTCGTCCTCAAGCAGATTGGTAATAACCGCTCCCGAAACCGATTCGGAGAACTTAACGTCGGTTACGGTCTTTGAGCCCTCGCATTCATAGAGCCTGAGCACAAAGGCGTTGCTGCCATCCTCGGCGGGTTTAACCGCTTCGACTATGATATTCGGTGCGCTCAGCGAAGCAAACTGTTTTGTATCTGCCCTTCCGTTTACGGCAAACAGCGGAACATTCAGCTCATACGCGGGATAAACGACCGCTTCGGCACAGTAGGCGCTGTTGTGTATAAGCAGTGAATAGGTCAGCTTATGAACTCCCCTGTCACCCGAGCCGTCAGGATGAGTGCCGCCCTTAAGAAGAGAAAGACAAAGATTGCAGTTTCTGACGGAAATACCGTATTTACAGTCATTGAGCACCGCAGCGCCGAAACGCGGTTCGCTTATGTCGGTATAGTTTCGGTTGCAGACCTCGAATTTTGAAACCTCAAGGCTGTTGTTGGCGGTAACCGGCCGCTCAATTGCTCCGAACTGGATTTCGCTTCTCGCCGTTTTTGCCTTGACGTCAAGGTCAAAGCCCGCCTTAAGAAAGCGGTGCGGAGTTTTCCAGTCAATCTGAGTTTCAAAATCAATTCTCGGGGAATCCGCATAGCAGACAAGGTCCTGAATAATAACGTTGCCTTTTATATTAAATTTGCTCCTCAGGCGTATTTCAACCGCTCCGTCGCTGACAAGCTTTCTGCCGATAAATCCGTTGACGGGCTGTAGGTTTTCAAATACGTCCCAGTCGAAGTCCCAGTTGTCATAGGACTCGGGCACATCCTCGCCGAAGAGAAACACACCGAGAGGAGCGCCGTCCTTCTTGCGAAGCTGTCTGCCCGACTGCCTGTCAACAAGCGACGAAATATATCCGTTTTCGTCGAAGGTGATTTCGGCAAACGGAGTTCTGAGAACAGTGCCGTCATATTCAAACGGAGAATCGCAGGAAATCGGAGCGTCGGCCGGTTCAATTGAGATGCAGGAAAAAGCAGGCACCTTAAGTCCGCCTACGGCAAGGCGCGCTTTTCCGTCAATATCGGTATAACGCTGAGAAGGATAATCCTTTGCATATCCCTTGAATTCAATGTCGGCAACGTCGTTTCTGTCAAACGAAAGCGTATTGAACAGCGTTACTGCGCGGCTGCCGTCGGTAAGACCTTCGGCATACTGCGCGGCTGCATTTTTATAATTCTCAATCAGCTCGTCCATTTCCTTATGGAACACCTCGTACACGGGTGCAATACACGTACCGGGAAGTATATCGTGGAACTGATTTTTAAGCAGCGTTTTAAGCCATTTGTCGCTCTGAGCATTACGCTCCTTGCCGCTCAAAACGTTGAAATATTCCATATCGCGAAGCGCATATTCCGCTTTTCTGTTTTTGCGTTTAACCTCATGAAGCGAGGTAAGCGTGCCTCTGTGCAGTTCGAGATAAAGCTCGTTGTCATATACGGGAAGCTTATCCTTTCCTGCTTCAAGCTCCTTCATAAAGTCGGAAACCGTCATGCATTCGACTTCGGGCATACCGTCCATTGATGTTATTCTTTCGGCCGCCTCAATCATTGCGGGTGTCGGTCCGCCGCCGCCGTCACCGAAACCGTAGGCGATAAGGCGCATATCGGAAGAATCCTTGTTCTGAATATCTCTTATGCTGTTTACCGCGTCATATACGTTCGGCCAGCAATGCGTTCTGTTAAAGTGAGTAAGCACCTCGCTGCCGTCAATACCCTTCCAGACAAAGCTCTCAAAGGGGAAACGGTTGTTGTCGTTCCAGCTGATTTTTGTCGTATAGAAGTACTTCACTTCGCTCTGACGCATAATCTGCGGAATGTTGCCGTTGTAGCCGAAGGTGTCGGGCAGCCAGAAGCTGTCGGCAGTGTAGTTGAAGTTCTCACGGGTAAACTGCTGTCCCTTCAGGAACTGTCTTGCCATCAGCTCGCCCGAGGTGATATTGCAGTCGCACTCGACGTAAACTCCGCCGTTGGGCTCGTAACGTCCCTCTGCGACACGCTTTTTCATTTCGCTGAAAATGTCGGGATAATAATCCTTCATCCACTCCGAATGAAGAGCAGAGGACTGAACGAATTTATAATCGGGATACTGCTCCATAAGGTGAAGTGCGTTTGAATACGTTCTTGCGCATTTTCTTACTGTTTCCGAAACGGGCCAGAGCCACGCCGTATCCATATGGGAGTGGCCTATTATGCCGACCTTTCCGAAAAGGCGGCTGTTCCGGCCTTTGAAGAATTCTCTTGAAATTGCGAGCGCTTTCTTTACGCCGTCCGCGAAGCCCTGAGCGTCAATGTCAACGGGCGAAAGAGGAAGCACGGCGTTGATTTCAAGCAGCGCGTTTTCCGCCTTTGCGGCAAGGAAGCTGTCCTTATCAAAGGCATTTATTATTCCCAGAAGCTCCTTGAGGTCAAAAATCAGAGTGAAAAGTTCGTCGTTTCTCACACAGATTTTCACGCCGTTATAGCAATGTGAAAAGGTCTGACTTCTGTCGGGTTCAAAGTAATTATTGTAAGGGTCGGTATCGGGGTCATAATGTCCCGCGTAGCATTCAAACGCGAGCTCGAAGCGCTCTCCTTTCCCGAAAGTGCCTATGTACTGAGAGCAATGAACACCGCCTATATATTCGCGGTTTTTGCTGTTGAATATACCCTTCGGCACACCGTTGATAAAGAAAAGCTGTTCAACGCCGCCGCATTCCGACAGCGCATAAACCGGTTTTCCTGCCAGCTCCTCGGTAATCTCAAATGAGCCCTTAACCCAAAGCGAGCCCCATTCGTCACCCCAGGTTGTTCCTTTTGCTATCGGCTGAGTTACCGAGTCGGGAACGCTTCTGAAATGCTCGTGAGTATAAAGCGATTTTACGTCCTGAAGCTGACCGACCTCGGTAAAAAGTAAACGTTCGTAAATCTTCAGTGAGTTTTCAAGCTTTGAAAAAACGCGTCTTTTCATTTTTTCGTTATACATAGAGCAACCTCCGTGCGCTTATTATATTTCAAGCGTTAATGAACCCTCGCAGAAGCCGGGCTGACCGTCTCCGATATACAGCGTAATACCGCCGTCGGGCGTTACTCTATCGCCGTTTTCAAGCACCGCCTTTAACCAGAACTTATCAATTACAAGTTCGGCGGTCTGCGCTTCTCCGCTCTTAAGATACAACGGGGCAACCGCGCAAAGCTGAAGCTTCGGGGTTTCGGTGCGGCTGTCGTCAAAATGAGCATAGCACTGTACCTTGATTGCACTATCAAATGCGCCCGTGTTTGACACCTCGACGCTTACAACCGCCGCTTCACCGTAATTCTTTACAACGGTCGGATTTTTGAATTCAAAGCTCGTATAGCTCAGACCGTAGCCGAACGGATACAGCGGTCTGATATTTGAAAAGCGATATGTTCTGTTTTTCATTGAGTAGTCGGTTATGTCGGGCAGTTCGTCGCTTTCGTGATAAAACGT
>JAEEGI010007310.1_pt1 | contig 24751 bp, 11 predicted proteins | sample 8958751 | NCBI WGS metagenome assembly JAEEGI01 (sample SAMN16246545, study PRJNA631951) | gut metagenome | biome: gut microbiome; feature: rumen; material: KS-attached | host: Bos | place: Iran: Karaj | collected 2018-10
CCGCTACCACTATGATGGCGACGACTATAATCGCCAGAATCTTGTTGTCCATCTGTATCACGTTGGATTATTAATCCAACACGGTATGTTGGATTTTTATATTTAAGATTATCCAAACATTGAAAAAATAATACCAAAATTTAGTTGTTTATTCAATAAATTTATAGAAAAAATATTAGATTATTTGACAATGCAGTGATAGTATCTGCTGCTCTTCGTTGTACCTTCGCGGATGAGTAACCCTTCTGACACCATTGCTGAAATCTCCTTTTGAATTGTAATGGGTGAGATGTCAGGGAGCATATCTGCAATGTCTGATTTTGTAAATCCGTCCTCAACTGAGGCAATACTAATGCGTACTCTCTCATGTTTCTTACACCGACCACCTTCTATACTGGGGAGACGGGATTCCAGATTCTTTGCTGCTACCCACACTGAATAGATCAGATTGTACATGAACGGGGCATAGGATACTTCATCCCCTTCCCATCTATGAGAGGATTGGTAGATGCTGTGTGTGTGCTGTTTCACATCTGATAGGATGGCGGCATCTACGGAAGAGTATCTAGCTAAAGAATAACCATGGTTTAAAAGCACATATTCAATCAAAATACGGTACATACGACCGTTTCCGTTACGGAAGGGGCTAAGTCCAATAAAATCCATGATTATGCATGGTAGAGCTATCAACACATCCACACCATCGTTAGAGAGAATCTCGTTAACAGCATCACAGAAGCTATCAAGACTTGATTGTATTTCAGAAGAGCACACAGGTTTACGGACAGCAGACATAGTCCCATAACCAACATGGGGCGAATCGTCACCTCTGAGCTTACCGGCATCTGGGCAATATCTTCCCATCAGTTTGGTGTGGACATCTTTAATTAAGTCTGCACTAAGTGGGGTATTTGAATCCCAAATACAATTCAATGCATCGTAGTAACCGGCGATCTTGATCTCGCTTAGACCGTTGGGTTCATCACCGGCGATAACGTCGCCCACACGGTCGCGAGGGACACAGATGTGTTCGATTTCATTGCTGCAAAATACAGCATCCTTTATAGTCTTCTTTTCCAATAAAGGAAAAACGTCTGGATACATGATCTTCCAAAGATTGATCCTTTCCTGAATACGGTTGATGTCTCTGAACATGGGAATAATGTTAGTGTCGACCCAGGAGTTCTCTAGGAAAGAATAATCGTAGGTTGCCATCAATAAAGGATTGATTTGGTTGTATAAGCCAAAGAGTGTCACCAACTGTGATGGGAGGACCAATTCTTTTGAGAGTTGCGGGTCCGCTCGGCCTTCGCCGAGCAGACTCGTATAAATGTTTATTGTCAGTTTATTGTAGCCGCCGTTTTCGACCAATTCTCAGAACAGCAGCCCTCCGGTCTTCGGAACGATCTCGCTCCATTTGATCTGGTTGATGTAGTCAAATATCGAACCGTATCCCAGGAATATGCAGCACGCCTCGGCTATGCATATCACTCCGAGGATCAGCATCACGGGCCAGAAGTTCAGGATCTTTCCGAACAGGTGCATGAGCTCCTCGGCGAACCTGAGCATGCCGAACACGAAACCTCCGGCGATGAAGGCTATGATTATCCTAGGCCAACCCTGAGCGATGACCGTGAGGTCTATGCTCCCGGCCGTCTGTCCTGCCAGATTACCGAGCATGATGTACACCAGGACCATCACCAGAAGACCTATGATCACGGCGATGTTGATGTCGCGGAAAGGCCTGATGATCAATGTGAACGCCGCCAGGGCTATCAGTATAAGGGTATGGTTGCGCACGGGGTATCCTTCGATGACCGCCAGGATGACTATCAGGACACCCAGCACGGCCCCCACGCCGACCATGACCTTGTACTTCATGGAATCCTTGTCCTTGAGGTACGTGGCGACTATCAACAGAGCGACGATCCCACCCAGAAGGAGCACGATGGGCGAGAGGTATCCCGTCACCCATTCGGGCAGATATTGTTCAAGTACCATGAACGGTCAATGGCCGTTCCAACGATATAAAATGCCCCCTGAGGGGGCTTGGGGTTTCAGCAGATCTTAGTCCCTGCGCTGGGTCCGGCGCTCTCGTCCCAGACCGCACAGACATCGAATGTCCATACTGCGAAGCAGGGGAGATTTGCAGCTGCCATCTTGGCCTTCATATCCTCGAAGACGGGGCCGCTGTCAGCACGTGCGGGGTTCTTGAGGACAAGCTCGTATGCCTTGGGACCGGCGGAGATCGAAAGCGCCGCCTTTCCGGTGTCCTTGAGGTTCTGGGCCGCCCTCTTCATCAGGATCTCGCCTACGCCGGCCTTTCCGTCGGCTGTTGCGAAGATGCTTCCGCACACGATAGCGTGGGGCTGTCCGTCCTTGGATGCAGTTACAAGGAGCTTCGTGGTCTCCTTCGCATTCAAGAGGTCAATGATTTCTGCAGGTACACTTACCATTGATTATCACCTTGTTGGACAGTATGCAAAGGGACAATATATCCCATTTTTGGTACACTCTTCGGAACCTTCGTAATAGTCTGATTCCTGGCTCTGCGGATAATCTTTGGACGCTTCTTGAGACTAGAGTCTGCTCGTTCTTGCTTAAATGACAAAAGATGCCGCATTAACTCGTTAAAATGGCACAAAGTTCCCAAATTAATGAGTTAGACGCCATTCATCCCCTGTTTTAGGCGATTCGATACTGCGTCTCACAGAACCCGGCAAGCAGTCATCTCCTTGAGTTCCGAGATGTCGATGGACGCGTATATGATGGACACTAATTGCATGTACTCTTTACCCGCTTATCTGGGCCTTAATTACGATGCAACAATCGTGCCGGTTACACCCGGGGGAATTCTTCTCCATACGTGCAACTGCTCTATTTCTTCGGACATAGGCTCATTAATCTGTAAATTGCCAATGAAAGTTGATAAACGATAACAAGTGATAACGATGCGATGAATAGACCGTTCGAGGAACGCACGTCGGATATGCAGGCCCTGACGTTCGAAGGGATGTCAGGTTTCCTTGATACTTCCTGTTTGCATATCTTCCTAGCCCCGGAGCGGCTGAAATCGGACGGTCTGTTCACCAACCATGCACTTATGATCTCGGATCAGTGCCCTTGGAGCATAAGGCTGAGATTCGAAGCACAGGAGGCCGCTTTCGAAGGCGGCCTTCCTTTGCAACTCAATGAATGCCTGGAAAAGGTCCGCCAGGCTATCCCTATGGTCCAGGTCTCCAACAGGGTATGCATGTTCCGCCGCATACCGATGAAGGCAGTTCAGGAGGCCATCGTGAACGCCGTGATCCATTTCGATCCAGAGGCCGGCGACTACATAATCGTAGAACTTATGCCGGACATCGTCACAATCTCCTCCCCTGGAGGGATATACATCCCCCGGACCTGGAAGGACATAACCATGACCGGCGCCCGCAACATGATGCTTGCCGAAGTGCTCATGAGCAAGGGGCTGGTACGCCTGAAGGGGAAGGGGTTCGGCATCATCGAGAGCTGCTACCACACATCCGGGATAATCCCCTGCTTCCTGAAGGGCGATGACCGCTTCATAGTCCGCCTGCCGTCGCTGGATCTCAAGAAGGGGACAACGGACACCAAGGATGCGGTAATGTCCTATCTGAGAGGGCACGGAGGTGCGACGGCTGCCGAGATATCCGCCGGGACGATGATGTCCTCTTACAGCGTCAGGAAGGCCCTCGGGACCCTCGAAGAATGCGGAATGATATTCACGATGGGATCAGGGAGCAAGAGGAGGATATTCCTGATGAGACCGGGAGAAGAGGAAAGGGAGGCCGTGAGGCCTGGTTTGAAGGAGTGACGGGGGAATGAGCCCCGTGAGGTTCAAAGCTGCTGGACGAGCCAGTTCTGGACGCCTATCTTCTCGATGAGCTCGAGCTGGGCCTCTCCCCAGTACATGTCCTCCTCCTCGTCCGCGTAGTAGTCCTTGAGGATGTCGAAGGTGATGTAGTCCCCCCTGGACATCTCGACGAGGGGCTTGATGGAGGTGAGACCGTCCACCGAGATCTTGAGGTCGGCCTTGACCCAGTCGACGGGGTCGTAGCAGACGGGCATCTCCTGCTTGGCCTCGTTCTTGACGCATCCGCCGAGGTCGAGGATCCTGTCGATGAGCTTGGTGACGTATCCCCTCTCCTCCTCTGCGTGCTCCGCGTACTTGTCGGCGAGCTTGGTGTAGCCCTGTGCCGCGAAGATCCTGGACTGGATCATGTGTCCGTCGGCCTGCTGTGAGAGACCGGTTACGATTGCCTGCATTCCCTGGATGAGCTGTTCTTTGTTCGACATTGGTATTCACATTGATTGAGTTCAATTCAATTGAATACAATTGAATTATATAAACCTGTCCGAAAGATGTTGCCGAGAATCATCCAATGCTGACGTGTAACCTTTCTGAGGATCATTTCTATGTTGCTTGACACGCTGGAGAAGTACTACGTCTCCGACACGGGTATGAGTAATACGGTCGTCGGGATATCCTCCAGAGAGGACATCAGCAGACAGATTGAGAAAATAGTCTATCTGGAGCTTCTCAGGAGAGGATATGAGGTTGCCGTGAGCAAATACGGCCACAAGGAGGTGGATTTCACCGCTCGCGGGGCCGATGAGATTCAGTACATCCAGGCAACTATGTCGATGCTGGGGGAAGATACATAAGGACACGAGATAGCCCCGTCCCGTCTGATCCGCGACAACTATGCAAAGACCGTCCTGTCCTTGAACACCTTCGCGACAGATCTCCCTGACGGTATGCACCACATCAACCTTTTGGAATGGCTTCTTGATGAGGAATGATCGATATCGATATGATATCTGGAATTCTCAAGACCCGAATCGTATGAACGTGAACGCATCAGCAAACAGATTTCAGGTAGTGCTCTGTATCGTTACAGATGGATTCCTGTGAAGATTGCTATAATTCATTATGAACACCCCTCCCCGAATGGGGAGGGGTAAGGTGTTTTGCAGGTTTTTGGTTACCTTTCGACCTTCGATTCATCCTTGGCCTTCAGCTCCTGTTGAGCCTGAGGAAGAGGATGACCGCCATCAGAGCGATCAGGATGACCAGGACGAGCATGAGGATCGTGGAGACGGTCCAGTCGTTGGACTCCTTCTGGATGACGACGGTGGGGTCGGAGGGGTCGACGTGGATGGTGATGTCACCGGTGTTGGCCTCCGCTCCGGCCACCTGCAGATGGTACTGGAATCCTGCCGCGGTCTCGGGGGTTCCGGTCGTGGTGACCTTTCCGCCGGCCTGCTCGACGGGCTTTCCGTCCTGGATCAGGTAGAGCTTCGCTGTACCGGTGTATCCGGATGCGAGGGTCACGGTGATCTCGTGGGTACCGGCCCTGAGGGTCTTGTAGTAGGTGTTGTCGGCGATGTTGCCGTGGGACAGGATGATTCCGTCCACTGCGATGTTCTGTACTCCGTAATCGGCCACGATGGTGAGGTGGTAGATGTCGTAGTCGATGTCTGCGTAGACGGCGTCGCAGACGCCGTATGCAACGTCATCGACATTGTTGCCGTCCTCGTCAACCCATCCGGACAGGTATGCGTTCTCGACGACGATCTTGATGTTCTTGTTGATTCCGGTGGTGAAGTCGGAAGCGTAGGCTGTGACGACCTTGACATCGTTCTCTCCGTAGAAGACCGTGCTGTCGAGGTCCGCATCCTTGGAGACGGACTCGGGGATGACGACGTTGGGGTTGAACAGGGCGTAGTCGATGACATCGAAGTCACCGGTGACGACGGGTGTCGCCGCGATGGTGGACTTTCCGTTCTTGTCGACTCCGACGAGCATGATGTCAGCGTAGACGGTTCCCTGTGCGTCGACGGTTCCGAGGACGTTGAGGACCTCACCGACAACAAGGGCGGCATCCTCGCCGACGGCGAGGGTTCCGTTGACGACGACGTTCTCGATGAGAGCTCCGGCCTCGTCGTCATCGAAGATGACGACCTCGCCGTCCACGGTCATGGTGCTGGCGATCAGATCGAGGATCTCCACATGTCCGGAGGCAACGATGTCTCCCTCCATGGCTCCGGAGATGAACAGCGCATCGACATCATCGACGACCATGTTGCCGAACAGGATTCCGGTCAGCATGGAGGTTCCGTTGACGTCGACGGTTCCGACTCCGTCGGTGACGGCGATGTCGAACTCGTTTTCGGGCTCGATGAAGATCGCTGCCTGGTCGAGGGTGATGGTACCGGATGTCAGAGGAGTCTGCACGACGATTCCCGCGTAGGACTCGTCGTCTCCGGCGACGGTGATGTCGCCGATCTCGATTCCGTTGTTGGAGCGGATGAAGAATCCGGGGATCTCGCCGGCATCGTATGTGCTGACGGGATCGTAGGTCAGGATGTCGTCCACCGCGTTGGCGACGGGCTCGATGTACCATACGGTCTTCTTTGTGGTTATGGAGTAGTAAGCACCTGCGGAAAGGTATGCGTCGCCTGCGTCGGTGACGAAGGCGAAGGGCGCATCGCTCTTGGCGACTCCGTTGACGATGACCTCGGCCGCGGCCTTCTTGTCGGTCTTGGCGCCGACGGTGACGGTCGACTTGGAGTCGACGTCGAAGATACCGTTGTCGATGATCTTCCAGGGTGCCTTGACGGTGACGTCGTAGGCGTTGGTGTCGAGTGTTACCTCCTCGGGGATGACGAGGTCCTCGCCGTCGACGACGATGTCCCTCATGAGGTTGACGGTGTCGCCGGCCTCTGCCTCTTCGAGTGCGGTGTACACGTTGGTGTACTTGACCCATCCGTCGCGGACGAGCTTGCCCTCGGAGTCGGTCTCGTAGATGACGACATCCGCCGCAATAACGTTCTTGACGTTGGAGGGGACGTTGAGCTGGTTCTCGATCAGGAGTGTACCGACAACGTTGATCTTGTCTCCCTCGATGGAGGGGATTCCGGTGATTGTAGCTCCCTCGGCGATGGTCAGGGTGTCTCCCTGCTCGTCGCCGATGATGAGCTGGACTGCACCTGCGAGATCGAGCTTGGATCCTGCGGGCATGGCGGAGTCCTCCGCCTTGACGGTCTGGGTTCCAAGGACGAACAGGACGGACTTGTCAGTAGCCTGTGCGATGGCTGCGTCGATGTCGACGTAGTTGTATGTGCTTCCGTCCGCGTACCTGGTGGCGTTGACGCCGGTCTCGGAGTCGATCCTGGCGGAGGTCTTGATGATACCCTCGCCGGTGACGTAGACCTCGCCGATGTTGGAGAACTTTCCGTCGGTTGCGTCGATTGAACCTGTTACAAGGAACTTTCCTGCAGCGTAGACGGAGGTGTTCTCTCCGATGACGAGGCTGTCGTCTACGATGGCGTTCCCGACGACTCCCAATCCTCCGCTGACGGAGAACTCGGGCTGGTCCTCGGTGGACTCGGACACGTATGCCGCAGAGACCTCCATGTTGCCGGAGATCTGGATCATGGCGACCTTGTCCACGGTGACGGCTGCGAGCCTGACGCCTGTGAGGACCGCTTCAACGTGAGCGTTCTCGTCCTCGCCGGAAGGCGTGATGGCGGTGGTCTGGAGGCCGACGATGACACCGTTGGTGTCATCGATCTTCACGAAGAGGGCTCCGGTTCCGCCGGCGTACTTGACGTTGTAGTTGCCGTTGACGGTCATCTTCCTGACGTCGACGACTCCGGCGTCCTTCAGGGTGATGGCGCTGTAGGTGTCGTCGAGGAGGTTGATGGGCACTTCGGAGTCGAAGACGATGACTCCCTCGTTGGTGATGGCCTCGGAGAGGAGCTGTCCGTAGACTGTGACGGTGGCCCCCTTCTCGACGGTCATCTCGGATCCCTCGTGGGTGACGAGACGTCCTGCCTCCTGGATGATGGCTGCGGAATCCGCCTCCATCGTCAGGTCGCCGTAGACGACGACGGTACCCTCGATGTCGAGGGTGCCGGCTACGGTGGCATCTCCGGAGTAGGTGATGCCGTCGTACTCTCCGCCGAACTGGAGGTATCCTCCGAAGAGGGTGGTGTCATCGACGATGACGGTTCCTGCGATCTCTGCGTCGCCGTAGATGATCAGGGTTGCGTCGGAATCGACGGCCAGGGTGGTTCCGGTGGGAACGACGAGCTTTCCGAAGACCTCGACGTATGCGCCGTTGGTCAGGGTCCAGTAGTCCTTGACTGTGACGATCTGGGAGTAGTCGAAGATGTTCTTCGAGGAGTACTCTCCGGTGACCTCGGTGTCCCTGTAGTCGATGAGGCCGACGGAGACGTAGACGTCATCGTTGACTGTCACGGTGTAGTCCTTGTCGAGGTCGGCTGCGGTCTTCTTTCCGTCGATGATCAGGTCGATGTCCTTGACGGAGATCGGCTGGGATCCGGTGTAGTCGATGCCGAACACGACGTCGGATCCTGCTGCGACGTTCTCGATGGCGAAGCTCTCGGTGTACTCCTTTCCGTCGACGGTGACAGCCATGCTGTCACCGAGGGTGAAGTACACGTCGTACTCTTCGGTGACGGGGACGACGGGCTTCAGGGTGGCCGTGATGGTCACATCGGAAGCGGGCATGACGAAGCTGCCGGTGTTGGTCTCGTAGTCGTAGGTGTACTCGACCGCGGGGCTGAAGGCGAGGGAATCGACTTCGACTCCGACGCCGGTCTCGATGCTGAAGGTGACGGGTGCTCCTGCGGGGAACTGCTGGGGCTCCATCATGGCTTCGCCGTCCTGGTTGACGATGTTAAGGGTGTAGTTCACGACGGGCTCGCCGACTGTGAACTCCGCGGAGTCGTACATCGTGCTCGTCAGTGTAACTGTGACCGTATACACGCCATCGGCCAGGGCTTCTGTGAGGCCGATGACGAACTGCTTGTCCTCCACGACCTTGGAGTCGATGGAGGACTCGAGGACTGTCTCGGTTCCTGTTGTCAGCTTGGCTTCGAACATCGGGACCGTGACGTCCTGGTTCAAGGTAACGAGGATCCCGCCTTCGGCGAAATCATATTCGAGAGACGTTATCTCGAACCCGCCCTCCGCATCGCTCTGCGATGCGGGGACTATCGCGACCGCGAGTGCCAGTGCGAGCACTGCTGCGGCCATTGTCATTTTCATTGCTTTACTCATATTGTATCCTCACCTGTTTTTCCTTCGTTAAGAAGGGTCAAAGGCTGGTAAACGATCGCACTGGACCTGGTGTCTTCGCCCCCAGTGGGGGTGTACACGGCCCAGACGGTCTTAATTTGGGAGTAATTATCGAGAGCTCCGAGATCGAGCTTCATGCTCGCGTACTTGGGGGCTCCCGGGATATCTGCGGCATCCATTGAAGCGGTGTATGTGACCACTCTGATCTTGCCGAAGGACATCTTCTCCTCTGTGTAAGTGTAGTTGATAGTAATCTGTCCGTCCTCGACGGCGTCGCCGTCCAGCAGCTGGACGGTGACGCGTACCGCTGTGGACTTCTTCACCGCTCCGACCGAGACGGAGTATGCGTTCTCCTTCTCGTCGTACACGGCGGTGAAATCGGTGTCCTCGGTGACGGGGCCCAGGGCGGGGTCCCATCCGGAGAAGTCTCCGGAGGGCGCCTCAGGGGTCTCCCCGTCAGCGACGACACATGTCCTCAGGACGGTGCCATCCCTATCCATGAACCTGACCAAGCGGTTCGAATCCGCCAGGGATGGGTCGGCGGTACAGCTTCCGCTGATGCCGCCGACGGTCACGGTCACATCGTAGACGGATGCCGAGAGGGCATCCGCCTTGATGAGGGCGAATGCGGTCATCGGGGGGATCTCCCCCTCGATGACCTGGTCGCCGGCCGTCGCCGTGACCTCCAAGGAGAATTCGAATTCCTGCTGCAGTCCTATGGCGAGATAGTAGTCCCCGGACACCTCGATGAAGTCGGCATCGAACGCCACATCCTCGGAAGCGTCCGCTGGTACGGCTGCAAAAGCCACAGCGGACGCTGCAAGGAGCAGCGCTCCGAAGGTCATCCATCCTCTGTTCGGGGTCATCTACTCACTCCTTTGCCGCCAGGAAAGCGGCGTTGTCCACGGATTCGAATATTATGGGGGCGGACTTCTCAGAGTCGATTCCGTCGGCCGTGTAGGTCGCCCACACTGTGCTTATGGTGCTTAGGTACTCCTCCGAACCGAGGTCGTACTCGACGGCGGCGATGGTCTCGCCGCCCTCGATGTCGACCTTGATAACGGGTGAGGTCATGACTATGAGCCTCTCCTTTCCGAAGGACATCTTCGATACGAGGTACGTGTACTGGATCTCCATCTCTCCGGACTTGACGACTGCGCCGTCATCCTCGGCGGTGACCGTGATGTAGATCACGGAGCCGATCTGGTTGAGGGACACGGTGACGGTCTCGGAGTATGCGACGAACTCTGCGTAGAGGTCGAGGTCCTGGGTGATCGGGGTCTCGAAGTCGAAGGGCACGATCGCTCCGACGAGGAACCATCCGAGGAACTCGCTTCCCTCGATTGAGGGCGCATCGGGCTCCACGGCCAGGCCGTTGTAGGCAACGGTCTGCACATCGTACACCTCACCGTTCACGTAGAACGTGACGGTGAACTCCTCCACGACGGGCTCGAAGAGAGCGTGCAGGTCGAGGTCCTGGGTGATCGGGGTCTCGAAGTCGAAGGGCTCGATGGCTCCCTCGAGGAACCAGCCCAGGAAGGCTGCTCCTGCGATGACGGGGTCCTCGGGCTCGATGGCGAATCCTTCGATGGGGACTGCCTGCTCGTCGTAGACTTCATCGTCGATATAGAACGTCACAACGAACTCCTGCACGAAGGGCTCGAACTCAGCGATGAGAGCGAGATCCTCCGTGATGGGCGTAGCGAAGTCGAACAGCTCTCCCTCGACGGTGTACCATCCGACGAACTCCGCTCCCAGAAGGATGGGGTCCTCGGGCTCGATTGCGAATCCTCCTACAGGAACGGTCTGGGTCTCGTAGACCTCCTCGCCGACGTAGAACGTCACATCGTATGTCTCGACCACGACGGGCTTCAGGGTCACCGTGACGGTGACGTCGGAAGCAGGCATCGTGAACGTGATCATCCTCGATTCGGTGTCCACAGCGAAGTCCTCGGGCATGGGCTCGGCGGTGGCCGAGACCAGCTCGATTCCGACGATGTCGCCGAAGCTTATCTCCACCAGGTCATCTGCGAAGCATTCGAACAATCCGAGCTCCTTGCCGTCCTGGTCCAGGACGGTGAGGGTGTAGAACGAGTCGTAGCTGATCATCGCGGTGTAGTTGCCTTCCACAGCGACGAACTCGATGATTCCCTTCTCCTGATCGATGTAGAAGACCATATAGGGCTCGAAGTCGACGTAGGCGAGCCTCTTTCCCTCGGGCACGGACACGTGGTACACGACCTCCTGTCCTACCTCGTAGGACACGGTCTCGATCACTCCGTTCTCATCGACGTAGGTGACGGTGCTTCCTCCGACGGGGATCTCCGCGAACACCGCAGATACCTCGACGTTCTTGGCGGGCATGAGGAATGTGTTCTCTCCCTCCAGCAGCGGCTGGCCATCCACGTAGATGGCCACCGTCTGGTAGCCATCGTCAGGTGTCGCCGTGATGGTGATGAGGTCTCCCTCTTCCGCCTCTGTTACATCGGCGGATGCCGTTCCGTTCTCGGAAGGCAGCACGGTGACCGTGTACTTCTCCACGAAGGGCTCGAACTCAGCGATGAGGACGAGATCCTCTGTGATGGGGGTCTCGAAGTCGAACAGCTCTCCCTCGACGGTGTACCATCCGACGAACTCCGCTCCCAGAAGGACGGGGTCCTCGGGCTCGATTGCGAATCCGCCCATGGGGACTGCCTGCTCTGCGTAGATCTCCTCTCCGACGTAGAAGGTCACGGTGAACTCCTGCACGAAGGGCTCGAAGAGCGCGTGCAGATCGAGATCCTGAGTGATCGGGGTCTCGAAGTCGAAGGGCTCTCCAGCTCCCTCGAGGAACCATCCGATGAAGGTGGCTCCAGCGAGGACAGGGTCCTCGGGCTCGATGGCGAATCCTCCGAAGGGCACGGTCTGCTCATCGTAGACGTTCACATCAACGTAGAAGGTCACGGTGAACTCCTCGACGAAGGGCTCGAAGAGGGCGTTCAGCGCCACATCCTGCGTGATGGGGGTCTCGAAGTCGAAGGGTGCGATCGCTCCGGGCTCGAACCAGCCCATGAAGACCGCTCCGGCCTTCACGGGGTCCGCGGGCTCGACGGCGTAGCCGCCGGCCTCTACGGTCTGCTTGTCGTACTCTGCTCCATCAACATAGAACGTCACGGTGAATCCGACGTCCTCGTAGAAGGCGTAGAGCTCGTAGTCGTGAGTGATGGGTGTCTTGAAGTCGAAGGGGACCTCGGATCCCATCTCGTACCATCCCTCGAACTGCTGTCCGGGGTAGTAGGGGGGATAGAGCTCCTTTGCGAGCTCTCCGTCCTTGACGGTCTGGATGTCGAACACTTCGTCTCCCACGTAGAACGTCACGGTGTGCTCCTCTCCGACGGGTGCATCCTCGTACTTGGCGTACAGGTCGAGATCCTGAGTGATCGGGGTGTCGAAGTCGAAGGGCTCTGCGGCTCCCTGGAGGAACCATCCCTTGAACGTCTTTCCGGGGATCTCGGGCGCGTCGATCTCCTCGACGGTGTCGCCGTAGTCGACGGTGATCGTCCTGTAGACTCCGCCGTTGACGTAGAACTCGACGTCGAAGGTCTGCACGAAGGGCTCCATGAGGGCGTACAGGTCGAGATCCTGAGTGATCGGGGTGTCGAAGTCGAAGGGCTCGTCGGCTCCGGCGAGGTACCATCCCATGAAGACCGCTCCGGCGAGGACAGGGTCCTCGGGCGCGTAGGCGCACTCTCCGGACACGACGACCTGGGAATCGTACTCCTCTTCGCCGACGTAGAACGTCACATCGTACATGACATCGACGATGGCGAACTCGACATCGTAGCCGGGCATGACGAATGTGAGGACACCGTCGTCGAACTGGAATTCCAGTCCCTCGGGTCCGGCCACTTCGACCTCCGCCGCCTCGATGTACCTGGAGACGTCTATCGACATCTCCTTGCCCTCTGCCGCCGTCTCGGAGACGATGAGCACGGCTCCGTAGTACACCTTGACGGAGTACTCTCCTGCGGGGATCTCCTCGAAGACCGCACCGACGGTGACGTCGGATGCGGGCATCACGAAGATTCCTGTCTCGGACACCTCGATGGAGGTCTCGCCTGCGTAGGCGTAGTAGGACTTGAGGACGTAGCCCTCGTCCGCGTCTGCTGCGATGCAGACGGGTGCTCCGAAGAATGCGTCCTCGGGGACCTGCACGGTTCCGCCGACGATGCCCTCGTCGATGCTGATTGCGTAGGACTTGAGCTCGTAGTATGCGTACAGGTCGAGGTCTGCGTAGATCTCGGTGGCGAAGTCGAAGGGGACCTCGGAATCGGCCTCGTACCATCCCATGAACTCGCAGCCTTCCTTGACGGGTGCCTCGGGTATGGATGCGATGGTCTCGCCGTATGCCACGTCGACCTCTCCGATGAGGTCCTCTCCGTCGTAGAATGCGACGGTGAATTCCTCCACTTCGAGGACGAGGTTGAAGTACACATCCTCCTCGGGCATGACGAACGTCAGAATTCCCTCTTCGAATGTGTAGCCCATTCCGGCGGGTCCCTCGACCGTTGCGACGTATCCCTCGGGGATGTACTCGCTGAGGTCGATGGATGCCTCTTCTCCAGCCTTTGCGGTGACGGAGGTGATGAACAGGCCCTCGCAGTCCACGGAGGCGGTCACACCCTCATCCAGAGGCTCGTACGTCACCGTGACGGTGACGTCCGAGGCGGGCATGGTGAAGTATCCGGACATGGAATCTTCGTCGTAGACGAAGTCCTCGATCTCGGGCTCGACGGTCACGCTTGCGACCTTGGCGCCTTCCCTTGCGGGGACGTCGAAGACGGCGGCGGCGCCCTCTTCGAACTTGGATTCGTCGAGGGTCATTCCGTTCTGGTCGACTACGTACACGGTGTACTCGCCGGGGATCTCCGCGAAGACCGCACCGACGGTGACGTCGGATGCGGGCATGGCGAAGATTCCCGCCTCGGACACGGGGACCTCTGTTCCGTCGGCCTCGAACACGTAGTAGGATACGAGCTCGTAACCGAGGTCGGGCTCCGCGACGATGGCCACGGGGACTCCGAAGTAGGACGTCGAGGGAACGATGACCGTTCCGCCGATGATGGAATCATCGATCTCGATGGCGTACTCCTCTCCCTCGCCGAACGCGGCGTAGAGCCTCACGTCGGCGAGCAGGGGCATGTCGAAGTCGAACTCCTCTCCGTCGGCTGTGAACCAGCCGACGAAGGTCTCTCCGGGGACCTCGGGGTCCGCGGGCTCTGTAACAAGATCGCCGACATGCACGAATTCGGATCCGTACTTGACGTCATCCACGAAGTAGATGACCTGGGCGACGTATGCCTCGGGCAGGGAGAACTGCCTGGTCAGCTCCGCACCGGGTGCATAGACCGTGAGGGTGTACTCCACATCCTCGGACAGACCGTAGGATGCGCGCACGAGCCTCTGCTCCTTCTGCCCCGTCTGTGTGAACGTTCCGCTGTAGTCCTGGACAGACTTGCCGTCCTCGTCATGCGTGATGGTGAAGGACAGGTTCGTCGGATAGGCGATGTCGAATGTGACGATCAGAATTTCGTACTGGTCGGCATCCTTCAGACCGACATCCTTGATGCCGTAGTCCGCCGCCTCGGCCTCCTCGACGTCTGCGACGACGAGGTAGGCCCCGAGCAGCAGGACTACTGCGAGGATTGCCATCAGTACTCTGTTCGTTGCGTTCATTGATATCACTGTCCGGGCGTAGCCTTGTTCGACTCGCAGTGCGCTCCGTTTACTCCATCGAAGACAAGCCACATGGTGCTGATCGTCTTGCTGGTTATGTCGAATGCCTCTCCGTCCTGCGTGAGGTCTGCGTACTCGATGGTCATGGAGATGAGGTTGTCACCATAGGTCTCCTCGTCCCAGTCCATCGCGATTGCGTCGCAGGACCTCTCGATCTGGACCCAGTCCTCGATGTCCTCGAGGTACGCGATCTCGTAGTACCAGACGGTCATGGTTCCCTTGGGGATCGCGAGTCCGTCCTTGGACTTCAGGGTGAAGACGACGTCTCCTCCCTCGGTCTTGGTGTAGTCGAAGAAGGTCTGGATCCTGTCCAGGTCCTTCGAGGTGATGATGTCCTCTGTGAACTCCGCGGTGTAGGTGAGGCCGTCTTCGCTGACATTCCACTTGACGAACTCGAAGTGCTTGTTCGCTTCGAAATCATCGTCGTTGGGGACGGCGGTGAACACCAGGGTCTCGGGGATCTCGACGTCCAGCACGTAGAACAGGAGGTCGAAGGTGAGGACATCCTCGTCGATGTCGGCGACATCGAAGTCCATGGGGACATTGACGATGTACCCGATGTACTCCTCACCATCATAGGTGAAGTATCCGCGCACGGGGTCGTTGACGGTGACGGTGACCTCCTTGGTCTTGGAGGTCTTGTCGTACGTCGCCGTGTAGGTGGCGTCTCCGGTTACCTCGGTGACCTCGGGATCCCATCCTGCGAAGGTGTAGGTGAAGTCGTCATCCTCGTACGCAGGGGGGTCCCTGATCTCGGGGACCTCTCCGTAGGGCACCCTGATGGTGGCGGTTCCGTCATGCCAGATGAAGGTGATGTCGTACTCGTTGACCTTACCCTCATAGGTGGCTACGATCCTCCACGATCCGTTCGCCTTGATGAACTCCACGTCCTCGGAGGTGTATGTTCCCACTCCGGGGATGCTCCATCCGGCCCAGCTGTACGAGTATCCCTCGTCGGAGGGCTTGTAGTCGTCGAGCAGGTCCTGCATCTCCCCGTCGTCGAAGGGCGCCTCGAGGTAGTCGCCTCTGATGACCTCGTCGGTCTTCAGGACGGTCTCTCCGTCGAAGCTGACCCACTCGATCTCGAGCGCGTAGATCGCGTTGAGCTCGTAGATCCTGTCGGTACCGGGGTATCCGTAGGATGCGGGGTAGATCAGGCAGTCGTTCCTCTCGATGTCGTTGAGGTCGTAGGCTGCGTTCCAGGCGAAGAGCGTCTCCTGGTCCTCGGCGAGCCATCCCATGAATATGGCGGTGGCGTCCATTCCGTTGGCCAGCATGACCCTGTCGTCCTTGGATGCGTATCCCTTCCACCAGATGTCCACGGGCTTTCCGTTGTACATGTCGTGGTACAGGATCGCGAATCCCTCCCCGATGTCGGGGGTGGGGACGTATGTCGCCTCGACGACCATGTCGTCGAAGATGGGAAGCAGGCTGAAGTCGATGGCGGTGGGGATGTCGTTGACGCACCAGCCGACGAAGTTGTTGCCTTCCTTGACGGGTGCCTCGGGGACCTCCTCGACGAAGCCGCCGATCTCGACGAACACAATGTCGATGACGGTCTCTCCGTCCATGAACGTGACGGAGACGGGTGCGACGAAGGGCTTGAACTCTGCGTACAGGTCGAGGTCCTCGGTGACGGGGGTCTCGAAGTCGAAGAGCTCTCCCTCTACGGTGTACCATCCGATGAAGGTGGCTCCTTCGAGGACGGGGTCGTCCTCGGGTTCGACTGCGCATTCTCCGACAGCGACTGTCTGAGAGGCGTAGACCTCCTCGCCGACGTAGAACGTCACGTCGACGGTCTCGGGAGGCACGAACGCCTCGTAGGTCACCGTGACGGTGACGTCGGAGGCGGGCATGGTGAATGCACCCGTCATGAGCTCGAGGTCGTAATCGAAGTCCTCGATGACAGGGTCGGTATCGACGCTGACAGCATCCGCTCCGGTCCTTGGGGGGATGAAGAAGGAGACGTAGTCGCCCTCCTCGTACTTCTCGGAGGTCGCGATGGTCCTGCCGTCCTGGTCGACGTAGCTCACAGTGTATGTGATGACGGTCTCGGGCTGGAAGTCTGCAAAGACGGTCACGTTCTCGGCGGGCATGACGAATGTTCCGTCGTCCTCGACGACGACAGGCATCATAGCCTCGGTGAGCACGGTGTATCCGTTGAACACGTAGCCTTCAGCGGGCGTGTTGGTCAGGGTGACGGTATCTCCGGCCTGGGCCTTCTCCTTGTCCGCGGTCACAGATCCGTTCTCGATCTTGGAGTACACCGTGATGATGTACTCTTCGACGACGGGAGTCTCCACGTAGTCCGCGTACAGCGTCATGTTCTCCATGACAGGCATGGTGGCGAAGTCGTAGGGGACGTCGGATCCCTCTCTGTACCATCCGGTGAAGGTCATTCCCTCGTGGACGGGCTCGTTGGGGATCTCGGTAAGGTATGCACCGACGATGACGGTCTCGGTCGCGACCTCTTCCTCCGTTATGCCGTCGATGAAGACGACGGTGGCGGTCTCGGGCACGATGGGCTTCAGGGTCACCGTGACGGTGACGTCCTCTGCGGGCATCGTGAAGGTGATCACTCCGTCCTCGCACTCGAGATCTTCGATCTCGGGCTCGGATGTGGCGGACTCGACCTCGACTCCGAGGTACATGCCCATATCGATCTCCACGGAATCCTCGGCGAAGTACTCGAAGTCGCCGATGGGCTCCCCGTCCTGGTCGACGAGGTAAACGGTGAAGGGCGCGATGTAGCTGATCGTCGCGGTGTAGTTTCCTTCCGCTGCGGTGAACTCGACGGTGCACGCCTCATGATCGATGTAGGGGATCATATGGGGCTCGAAGTCGACGGAGCCGAGCCTCTTTCCCTCGGGCACGGTGGTCACATGGTAGACGACCTCCTCTCCGATCTCGTAGGACACGGTCTCGATCACTCCTTTCTCATCGACGTAGGTGACGGTGCTTCCTCCGACGGGGATCTCTGCGAACACCGCAGATACCTCGACGTCCTTGGCGGGCATGAGGAAGTACGCTTCGTCGTCGACGACCTCCAGAGGCTGTCCGTCGAGATAGATCGCGACGGTCTGGTAGCCATCGTCAGGTGTCGCCGTGATGGTGATGAGGTCGCCCTCCTCCGCCTCTGTTACATCGGCGGATGCCTTTCCGTTCTCGGAAGGCAGCACGGTGACCGTGTACTTCTCGACGGGGACGTCGGGAAGGAAGATCGCTCCGACGATGACGTCTTCGGCGGGCATGGTGAACGTGCCGTCATCCGATACGGCGATCGGCGTTTCGGTGGACTCGGTGTAGGCGTAGTACGAGATGAAGGTGTAACCTTCATCCTCGGTGTAGGACAGGGTGACTGTGGCACCCTCTGCGGCCAGGATCGTGTCGGGAAGGACGTCTCCGCCCTCGATCTCGGGATCCACGGTGATCGTGTACTCGAGGACGATGGGGGTGAGGACGAGCTCGAAGTCGACGTCCTTGGCGGGCATCTCGAAGGAGAGGACTCCGTCGGTGAAGTCGAACTCGACATCCTCAGGTCCGGTGACGCTTGCTGTGACTCCCAGTCCGATGTGCTCGGAGAGGTCAAATGAGACATCCTCTCCCTCAAGGAAGAAGTCGTCCGCGATGATCTTCTCATCGAGGTAGACTGCCGCCTCATAGGGGACGGGGATGAGCTCGAACGTCGCCGTCAGGGTGACATCGGAAGCAGGCATTGTGAAGGATCCCTCGTATGTCTCCATGTCGAAGACGAAATCATCGATTACAGGCTCGGACGTGACGGAAACGACCTCGTATCCGGCGGGTGCGACGATCTCGAACTCGATCTTGTCGCCGAAGTTCGCGGTCTCGGTCTCTCCGATCTGCTTTCCGTCCTGGTCTACGAGCGTTACGTTGTAGTCGATGGCGACGTACGATCCGTAGAGGGCGGTGTCCTCCGTGATGGGGGTGGTGAAGTCGAAGGGCGTGAGCTCTCCGGACAGGTACCATCCATCGAAGGAGTATCCGACCTTCACGGGCATCTCGGGGGCCTCGACGGTCTTTCCGTACAGGACGGTCACAGGCTCTCCGAAGGGCTCGTCGTCGACGTAGAACGTGACGACAGGGTCCTCGTGGACCGTGAAGGTGCCGGTGTACTCGACGGTCTTCGGGTTGTCGAAGATGACCAGCGTGTAGTCCCCTGCCTCGAGAGCGCTTCTGAGCCACATCGTGGTGAGCACGTTGCCGTTGACGGCCATGTTGCGGTTCACCTTTACCGGTGTATCGCCGTCGTATATGCTTCCGACCCACTGGATTCTCGGATCGAGCGCGACATCGAAGGTGGCGCTGACACCATAGACCAGTCCGTCCGTCGTATACTCTGCGGTGAAGTCGTCACCGTCGGCGGCATCTGCGCCGACGATGGCGAATCCGCCCGTCAGAGCGACGGCGAGGACTGCGAATAGTGCTATTGCTTTAGTGTTCATCTTCCAACCTCAGGCCTGTGCTTCGATCTCGAACAATGCAAAGTTGGTGATAGCGGACGCGCCGCTGTCCAGCGTGATGGTGGACATGACAGCGTACTGTCCGGGCTCGGTCGCGATCGTGAGGATCGCTTCTGTGATGTCGTCTACGCTGTAGACGTCCTTGCCGTCGATGGCGAACTCAACCTGGTCGACGAAGACGTAGTTTCCATCCCACATCATGTAGACGTCGATGGCGGCCGTTCCCTTGCCGATGACGTTTCCGTCATATGCGGTGGTGACGAGCTTGCAGGCGTCCTCCTCGACGGCGATGCTGGCGACGAACTTGGTCGTCTGCTCGGTCGAGGGTGCCTCGGGTCCGTAGTGCGCATAGACAGTCAGGTTCTCTGTGACAGGTGTGGTCGCGAAGTCGAATGCCTCGTCGGCTCCCTCGCAGAACCATCCGGCGAACTGGACTCCGATGAGCTCGGGGGCCGGGGGGACGTCCTGGAGTATCTCTCCCGAGACAGCCTTGACAGTCACGGGCTCGAGGTCGGAGGATACGACGAAGGTCACATCGCAGTAGACGATTGCGGGTTCGAACATGGCGACGATCATGACATCGTTGTTGGGCATCTCGAAGGTGGACCCCTGGATGGCCTGTCCGTTGAGGGTCAGCTTCGTGAGCTTGTATCCCTCGGCGGGGACGATGGTGAGGGTCACGATGTCTCCGTAGTATGCGGCGGTCTTGTCTGCTGTGATCTGTCCGCCATCTACAGGCGATGCGAGCACGCTGATGGTGTGCTCGACGGGTGTGGGGTAGAGGATGGTTGTAGAATCGTCTCCGTTGGGGGTCGTGATGTACGCTGTGTACTCTCCTCTGGGGATCACGTCTCCGAGCTTGACCTTGATGTCAGACTGCCCGGGGCGGATCTCCAGCTTCTTCACGAGCTCGTCGCCGTAATAGAGGGCGAATGTTCCGCCCTCTGTGGCAGGCTGGTTGAAGAAGACCTTGACTGCGACATATGTCGGATAGTCCTGGAAGTACGCTTCTGTGATCTGGAACTCTTCAGCGGCATCGGACTCCGAAGGAACGACCAGCACGAATGCTGCGGCGAGCACCATCAGGGATGCCACTGCCATTGTCAGTTTCTTCGCGTTCATCTGTTCATGCCCCCAGCACGGGAGTGTAGACGGTCTTGCTCATTTCTCCGGCGGCGTATCCGAACTCGAAGGATCCGGTGACGGCGAATGCTCCGTCGTAGTACTCTCCGAGCTCCTCGATGAAGGTCTCGTCGAGGATGACTCCGTGGGAGTGTCCGTCGCTCTCGTATTCGACAGTGACCTCGACAGCGTCGGTCCAGACCTCTCCGTCCTCCTCGTAGGTGTAGTTGACGTACATGGTTATGGATCCGGATGCGATCATCTTTCCATCGAGCGCGGTGATGACGAGGGCGATTGCCGCTCCCCTCTGTCCGATGGTGACAAGGACGTTCTTGGAGTAGTCGATCTCCTCGCAGGTGACGACGAAGACGACGTCCTCGTCGGGCATGACGAAGGTGATGTATCCGGTCTCCTCGTCGTAGACGAAGTCGATCTCGGCCTCAGTGGTTACATCGATGATCTCGGAGAGGGGCCAGCAGGGAACGGGCATGAATACCTCGGTCCTGGGTGCGACCTTCTCCACGGGTGCGAGGAGCTCTCCGTTCTGGTCGACGAACGACAGGTCGCGGGTCTCCTTCTCGATGATGGGCTTCAGGAGGACGTTGGATGCGGGCATGATGTAGGTCCAGACTTCCTGTCCCTCGGGAGTGGTTCCCTTGGTGGCGTGTCCTTCTACGATCTCGGGGTCGTCTACCTCCTGGTACTGGTAGATCACGTCGACGACGTTGTATCCGTACTGGGTGGTGACGTATGCCTTCCTCTCCTCTCCCATGTATCCGGTCTGGTCGAAGGGGTCGATGGCTCCGTGGTCGTCTGCGAGGACGTTCACGAAGTACCTGGTCTTCTCCATTGAGGCTTTGGTGATGGTGATCTTCACGATGTTGGACTGCTGAGTCACATTTTTACCATCGGTGGCTTCGTTGTAAGTTCTGTAGGTCTCTGTGGTCTGAGGACCAGAGACGTAGACGGTCTTAGTCTCGGCAGGGGTGTGACCCGTTACGTAAGAAATGGTGAAGTCCCATCCCTCGACGGTGTATCCTTTCTTGGAAAGGACCAGGGTGTTGTCCTCCTGGTTGACGATTACCTTGTCGTTGGACTTCTTCTTCGCGATCTCAGCGGAGAACGCTCCGATGGTGACCTTGAGATCGGCATCGGTCTGGTTCTCGATGGTGATGTATATCAGCTTCTCTTCGTTGAGAGTGTAGACACGGGTGTGGGTGACGTTATCACTATCTACATAACCATCTACGGTCACGGCTGTGCCCATGACGTAGGTCGCGTCATCTTTTGCAGGTGTAACTGTGTTGTCATCGTAGGTCATCGTGCTGAGATATCCGTCAATCTCGGTCCAGGTGACTTCGTAGACCTCTCCGACGGTCATGGTGATCGTGAACTGACCGGAGTTCTGGACACCAGTGCCTGTAGTATCGCTCAGCTTCGTAGTGACTGTCTCCGTGTGCTTCGACTTGGAGCAGTAGTCGGTGAAGTTGACGATGATCTTCTGGTTGGCATCGAGAGGATTGGCCGGATCCTGACCGAATATGAAGGTGACACTAACGGTGTTCAGCTGGCACTTGAGAGTGAAGGATGCGCTTACAGAGGTCTTTCCTGTATCGGGCTGCTCGAACGTGAATTCAGCAGACCACTTCTCGGAATAGAGATCTTCGTCCACATTTGCGTAAACCGGTGGATTATAAGGATCTCCAGTGGTTGGATCGACTACTTCCTCTTGCTCGGGGAAGACGATCTTCTTCGAGTTCTCTCCGATAGCGGTCGACTTGTAGAACTTGACGAACTCGGACTTGAAGAGGATGGCGTCGTTGCTGTAGATTCCCCTGATGATTCCGACCTTGTTGTTGTTGTCATCGAGCTGGAGGACGACGGGGGTTCCGTCTCCGATGGCCTTGCCCTTCTCGTCCGCCACGGCGTAGTACATGAAGACGTCTCCGACGGAGTAGTTCTTATCATCGTCTTCGAGGTACACGGTCAGAGTGGTCGCGAATCCCTCGGTGATGTACAGGACGACGGGTGCCTCGACCAATCCTTCATCTGGAGTATCATCATCTAAATTGATCTTGCTGACGTTGTTCCTGATCATCGTGAACGTTCCCTTGGTCTTGCTGACCTTGGTCAGGTCCTCGAGGTCGCCGTTGGGCGACATGAACTTGTAGTTGCTGGTGGAGGTGGCTCCCTCGATGGTGTACACGTAGCCGAATACGACCTGGATCGTTCCATCGTCTGCAATCGGGATGACCCTTCCGTTCTGGTCCTTGACGGTGAGTCCATCGGTCCAGACCTTACCATCCGCAGGAACGTATCCCTCGAAATAATTTGTTACGATGGGGTCATCGGCCAACGCTTCAGCAAGGATGACCTTGTAGACCTCGGGTGCGGTGACGTAAATCCATGCATCGTCCGCAGAGTTCCATGCGACACCCCTGAATGTAGCGGATTTCGCAGTGGACTCGACGCTGGCATAGTCATTTGCATCGAGCGAGACCGTTGAACGGTACTGGTTCGGGTAGTCCACGGTCAGAGGGATCGTGGTGTTGTCGGTCGCCAGGATCATGGGCCAGTACCTGTAGAGGTTGTTCTCGACAGTAATGTTCTTTGCTGTGAGGTTGACGGAACATTTTCCTGTGACGTCGATGTATGCTCCGTATGCGCGCGGGAGGTAGTCGGAACGGGGATACTTGATGGAACCCTGGTAGAAGTCTCCGTAATCATCCACACTGTTCATGTAAACACGGACGAACTTATCTTCGCTTATTCCGGCTGTTGCGTCTTCACTATATCCAGACACAATGAACTGTCCGGAATTCCAAATAGCATTCGAACCGGCTGTCGCGCCAGCTTTCATGTTGAAAGCGCCCTCGGCCTTGACGACCGCTCCATCGGCGATCTTCAGAATATAATTCACGTTAAGACCGCCTTTGACGTAGAAGCTGGTGTCTTTGATGACGAGAACGCTCGCATCCAAGGTGACGGCTCCGTCGCCGACGACCTGGAGTCCGGCGAACTTCACATCGGCCGTGTCGACCGCGGCGGGGACTGTAGCAGTAGCCTCTGCGTTATACTTCTTAATGCTAAGTGCCTTACCCTCTGTGTAGATCATTCCAGAGATGGTGACGTTTCCGGCGAAGGTCAGATCCTCTGCGGCGGTGAGGACCAGCGTACCGTTGAATCCGAGCAGGTAGTTTCCGGCGTAGATCGTCAGACCGTCCATTCCGACAGTCATCGGCACGGTACCCTCGGCGAAGTGCATATCGTTGTACTCGTCGACGTATCCGAACGCTCCTCCGAGGGTCGCGTTCTCTTCGAAGGCAAGGGATACTCCAGCGTCCAGGACGAAGAGTCCTCCTGCTGCGGTTCCATCGACCGTTCCTGCTTCGCAGCTCACTATCTCCAGACCGGCAAATACGCCCTTCGGAGTGATAATCTTCTCAACAGACTTCACCTCTCCGGTGAAACCGTTCAATGTTATCGTGTTGGTTCCATAGACGAGTGTTCCGGTGAAATCCACCAGGGTGACGGTGATTTCCTTCATCATGTTTGCGGTTTTGATCTCCTTGGAAATCACGGCGTCGGAGTAGAGGTCTGCGACTCCGTCAAGGCTGGCAAGAATGAAGTTCCTGTCGTAGGTCATGTCGGCGATGATCTTGAATCCTTTGCAAGCTTTAGCATCCGCTCCAGTACCATCGTTGTTGTACGTCCAGATCCTGTCGGCTGCATCGTAGATCAGAGCGGGTATGGCTTCGCCGTCTGCGTTGTAAGCGTATCCTACGGCGCTGAAGAGCGTGTTGACGGCCGGGTCGGCCTTGTTGTCGTAATACTTCTGCTCTGCGGGAACGATGATTCCTGCCTCTGCGTCGTATTCCTTGACGCAGACCGCCTGTATCATCGCGTAGGCACCATCTGCCAGTTTGCCAGGGTTCACCTCAACGGTGACTCCGTCGAGGATGAAGAACATGACGGGCTTGTCGAGTGTGAGTTCGGTGGGCATTGACACTTTTGCATCGACTCCAAAGAAGTATGCCATCCCTGGCTCGATGGTTGTCGCGGCTGTTGTTCCAACCTCATTCTGGTAGAGGACAACAGACTTCTCATCCGCCATGTTCTCGAGTTTGATGCTCGTGAACATTTTAGCTTCGATAGCGTCAGCATAGGTATCGCTTGTGACGGCTTCGCCTGCAGCAGCATCGGATGTCTGTCCCTGTACAAGGACAGCGACACCTGC
>JAEEGI010007312.1_pt1 | contig 24748 bp, 22 predicted proteins | sample 8958751 | NCBI WGS metagenome assembly JAEEGI01 (sample SAMN16246545, study PRJNA631951) | gut metagenome | biome: gut microbiome; feature: rumen; material: KS-attached | host: Bos | place: Iran: Karaj | collected 2018-10
TGGTGAGAAGAGTTGGGTCTGCTTCTTTCTCAGAAACGAGTTTCCGCAAATATTTGGCGGCTCGCTTCAGCAGGTTTTCATCTTCAGCAATGATACTCATATTGCGAAGAATCTCTGCATTCATCTGTATTGCTGTCATAATCTTAATGTTTTTTCTGGCTGCAAAGATACGAATATTTTCTGAATAATCCAATAAATAACATAAAATAACATGAAGTTGAATCCTATAAATGAGAAAAGAAGAATGAGTCCATAAAAACGCGGATGGTTCTCAATGATAGGAAAATCGAGAAAAATCGGGGACTCGGTGCTCCACTTTTAAGTAGAAATATTTTGTTATATTGAAATTTTTATATTTGTTAGAATAATTCTTTTTTTATCTGCTGAAGTATGTCGTTCATGAATTCATCTTGATTGATATGTGTGAGTTCGCAGAACTCGCTGAAGACGGGATGTTGCTTGATCCGGTGTAAATAGTCGTTCATCTCCCCAAGAACAGTCCTGCGGAATTTCTGTGGGTCCGTTGCTTTCAGCGACTGGTAGCTGCGGACGATTTCCCGAAGGTCTTCAAGTAGTTCGCGGCGCTCTTTGTCGATATACTGAATGGTACTCATGAGTGAAGAGTTAATACTAAAAATAGGTGTGGCGCTTCGTATTCTCACACAAGGCTTGTGGCATTGCCCACGGAGTACGAGACCACACCCTTTTTAGGGTGTTACTGTAACTCCGTTTATCCTTCATTTGCCACAATTCAGTGTGAGAGTCAGCAACATCTTTATATGATGTATCCACAAAGATAGTCTTTATTGACCGCGACAAAGTTACGAATAAAAACTGAAATAAAGCATTTCTATCACAAAAAAGTGAGCAATAACTTCAAAAACCAGGAATATGGCGGCAGAAAAACCAGATAATCAAGGGGGATGTCAGTTGAGTCGTGAGCAACTGGCATCCCGTCTTGAAAGGCTTGAAGGATTGTTCACAAAAATGTCGGACATGTATGAAAAGCGTATTTCTGCATTGGAGAAAGAAGTTTCTTCTGTGAAGAAAGAAAAAGAAGCAATCGCTGGTATCCTGCAGAGTTCAATACATCAACCAACCCAAAGAAAAACCATTAAACCATCACAATTACCTCCAGGACTCAGTACGGAGAAGGCTATGCTGCTATGGGACAAACTCATTACGGCCGGATTAATCGATAAAAACTACCAACCTCAGATTTCCAACACGCAAGCAGCTATTGTTGCACACATTATGGCAAGAGATCTTGGAATCAGGAATAAATGGAAGCTGTTCGGAGAACTATGGAATCTGAAACATTTAAGCGGATATCTGTATCGGGCATTAAACCAACAGCAGAGCGGAGAATTCATGAATGAAACAGAAAAACTATTGGCTGATTCATAATCCTGTCACAAGTGTAGTGCCTATAGTAGTGCCTACACTTTTGTTTCACCTCATTTTTTATCATATCTTTGCATCCGCAAGACCGGCCTTGCATCATGTTGAACCGACAAAACGTAAGACTATTATGCAAAAGAGTGAACCATGCAAGTTGTGCTTTAACTTCAAGCGCATCCGCAAAAAGGAAGTCTATCAGGCTTTCCTCGAAATCTATGCCCATGGCGGCATCGAGCTGAACAATCAGGAGCTTATCTCGTTTCTGGCCCGACATACAAATTTAGGCAGCGAGGCCAGCATTACCACGCTTTTCTATCGTTACAAGCAGCACGTACACGTCTGACTTTACAAGCTATTGGTGCAGCATGATATTATTTATGGTATCTATACTGCATCAATGCTTATGATTAGTCTTTTTCTGGAAGTGTAATCGGATGAAGAACTTTATACATTCTTAGGGTGTCCTTATATCCAGTTGGTGGTTCTGCTGGCGTAAAGTCGCAGTGATTATAAAAACCTACGGCAGAATATCCTTTAGTAATATAGGCCTCTACAGTGATGAATTCGCATTCGGGACGTTCACGCTGTACCTTCCTTTCCACTTGGCTAATAATATATTCACCAATACCTTGCCCCCGCCAATCCTTTTCTACTGCAAGATAGGTTATTTCAACAGCAGGAAACTCGTTCTCCGACAAATACTCTTGATTCTCCAAGGCGATGTTGGGTTTAGGAATAAAGCCTGATATCATAAAGCTATCCATTTCTGGGATGCCGCAATAAAAATTTGAAAGAATTGATGCATCATCAATTCTTTCAAACACCAAATCCGTGAACACCGTTCTGTTATTTCCAGACTGCATTGTACTTCCTCAATACTCTTTCTGAACGGCGGACACTTTCTTTTTCTGACTGATTTAGATTCCCGGAACGGGCACGCATCAAGGCTTCGCGAAGTTCTTTCGCGAATTGACCTGTAATAGGTTTGCGGGGCGATTCTATTCCTAACATAACTATCAGTTCTTATTTCTGGGTGCAAATATACGAACTTTTTTCTTTCCTTCCAAATTTTTCTGTAAAAAAAGACAAATCTAACGTTACAAGCAACACGTACACGTCTGACTTTACAAGACTTTACATGTTATTAGTGTAACATGGTATTTTTTTCTGTAATTTCGCCGAAGAAAAAGTAAAAAGGTAAAAAAGTAAAAAGGTAAAAATGGAAGTATCATTATTACAGCATGCGAAGGACAAGGCGCCACAACGGGTGACAGTCGATGAGTTGGTAGAACAACTGAAGAATGACTCATGGCCTACGGGCTATCAGCCGTTGGCGCTATTCGGTGCCGTGGTGGAGGGTGGCTTGCAGAAGAAGAACGTCCGCTGGCTGACGGGACTGGCCGTGGCCAGGCTTGGCCTGGGAAGTGATCAGTTAAAAGTGATCAGTGATCAGTTAAAAGTGATCAGTGAAAGAGTGCGGGACGATCCGCATACGCGGCTGTGTTGGACGGACCAGAGCGGGGGTGTGTATGTGGTCTACGAATACGAGCTGAACGACGGGTACGGCAAGGAGCAACAGATTCGCTACTATGGTAAGGTGCAGCACTTCGGCATGGACTACTATGCACAGCTGACGGACTGCGAGGCCGACCGCACGCTGGTGGGCGTCACCAAGCCCGTCGCGCTATGCCGTGCTCCCGACGTGTATTATAATGCCGAGGCGATGGTTTTCCATGCTACCGACATTAGTGGCAAACCACCGGAGAAGCAGGGTGGCAGCGGTGAGAAGAATGCCAAGCCCGGCGAGATCAGGGCCTGGCTCGACTCTCGTGTAAAACTGCGCCGCAACGTGGTGACAGGACGTGAGGAGTATAGCGAATACCTCGGTGCCGACACCAACGACATCTGGTTCGACGTGTGGAAGCCCGTCGACGACGTGTGGCTGAACACGCAGTGGATGGAGATGACCGATGAGCACACGGTGAGGTTCGAGGACATGAAACGGGTGGTCAAGTCGCGCTATGCCTCGGATTTCCACCCCTTCCGCACCTACCTCGACAGTCTGCCCAAATGGAACGGTACGGACGACGGCATCCGTGTGCTGTCGATGACCGTACAGGTGAAGCCGCCCGACGACGGGGATGCCGCCAAGGAGCAGGAACTGTTCTACCGCATGCTGAAGAAGTGGCTCGTCGGCATGGTGGCGGGTTGGCTTGACGAGGAGGAGGTGAACAGCTCCATCCTGGTGCTGCTGGGCCCCCAGGGTGTTGGCAAGACCACCTGGTTTTCCCATTTGCTGCCGCCTGAGTTGCGGCGCTATTTCAACATCAAGACCAATTCCGCCAGGATGACCAACGACGACATCATTGCCTTGTCCAGGTCGGGACTGGTGTGTCTGGATGAGCTGGACTCGATGAAGTCCGAGGAGAACAACAAGCTGAAGACCGTCAGCACGATGCGCTTCTCGGATGTGCGACAGCCGTACGACATCTTCGCGGAGCACCGTAAGATCATTGCCTCGTTCTGTGGTACGGGCAACAACGTGCAGTTTCTGAACGACCCGTCGGGTAACCGCCGCTGGCTGCCCTTCGAGGTGGAGTCTATTGTGTCGCCGCGCGACATCCCGTTCGACTACGAGGCCATCTACGCGCAGGCCTACGCGCTGTATCTGCAGGGCTACGAATACTATTTCACGGATGTCGAGAACGGGTTCATCAACAAGCGCAACCAACAGCGTTTCTGCGTGTCGGATCCTGAACTGGAACTGGTGGAGGAGTATTTCCGCAGACCGACTGAAAATAATCCCGGTGAGTTTATTACCTCGTCAAGGGCTGCTGATATCGTAAGTACCTTCAGCTATCATGTCAAGCCTGTGGCCATTGGCCGTGCCTTGGCACGCTATGGCTTTGAGAGTGGCCGTCAGGGCAATAGCCGGGGCTACTATGTGGTTGTCATCCCGCCCGAAGAGCGCAAACGCCATGCTGTGTCGCTGGCCTACGACGCCATGATCAAAAAGCGCCAGACCAACAGCTCGTCAGAACAAACTGATACGCCGGATCAGCCAGATACGCCAGATGTTTTCTGACATTCGCGTACACACGTGAACTGTCAAAAACGAAAAATCATCATTCCTGCGCGCGTAAGGTGCAAAAACTACTGGCGAATATGGCAATTATGATAAAGTTAAAAGTTAAAGAAGATATGGTTATTAGAAGTTATCCCAAAGTTGAGTTGGCATTGTTGTATTTTCCTGATAGTAATCCGCGTGTGGCAGTCAACCACTTGAACGACTGGATTAAACGCTGTGAGCCACTTTTTGTGGCACTGGAAGAGTGCCATCAGAGCCGCTATGCCAAGTTTTGGTCTGCAAAGGCGGTTAGGCTAATCGTGGATTATCTCGGTGAGCCGTGATGTATGGATGATAATAGGGTTAATGGGCACTATGGGGTTAATGGGGAGTATGAGGTGGAGTGGACCCATTTCGCCCACTCTGCCCATCTTGCCCACCTTGCCCAGTATCATTATAATAGCCGTTTTTACGTTGCCAGTCTTTTCTAGCGCGATACATTTCTTCCTTGATGCCACCATTTTTGATAAAATCTCTTTTTTTCCACTCTATCAGTCCTCGAATTAGAATGTCACATTGATGAATCAGTGTAATAGCGATATTCGCTATGGTCTCATCAGAGCGTTCTTTTATTTTCTCGCGGTAGATGGCAGAGTCAAGGTGGGCTTTACAAAACTTTCTGGCCTGTATACAGCGGGGATCATCGTACTTCCATTGTTCCAGTCCGCGTACACGGAGGTAATCTTCGTAATCAAGCAGCAATTCATGAAGCGATGCACGATTAACGTTGGTCAGTTTCAGTTCCATCTCGCGGGATGTATTTCCATCTATATTTCCTTCGGCCAAGTTTTGTTTACCGGAACGTGCCGCTTGAATCATCTGATCAATAGTGCGATCGCCAGTTTTTAGAAACTTATGGGCAAAATAGAAAGTAACATCAAAGATACACTCAGCCTTTTGGAATGCTTTTAGCGACCGGTAGTTATTATCTTGTCTTAGAAATTCCTTGTTATCTTCCATCGTTTATTGTTTTTTTGCAGACAAAGATACGCATAAGTGAGTAAAAAGCCAAATAATAATGGAAAAAAACATGATAAAATTGGAAAACGCATGGAAAGTCATGAACAGACCTTTTGAAATATCGTACCTTTGCCATGTCAACCACGAGAGCGCGACGGAGTAATGATTAAGAGCAGAAATTGCGGGAATTAATAGTAGCGATTGCTAGCATTAATAGTAGCAATTGCGGGAATTAATAGCTGCAAGACCTCTCTCTAAAGGGCCCGCTTCCGAACAATCCGTGAACTGACGCAGAGATTATTAACTATTCATTATTCACTAAAAAGACAAAGATTATGGCAATTAAAGTTATTGCACAGCGCCGAGTACTGAAAATCGGCAAGAACCCCGGGGTGAAGAAGTTCGTGATACGCCCTGACCTGTACATCCCCGTTCAGGAGAAGAAGGTGTTTTCCGAGGCCTCGACCCATTCAGGCATTAATGCTGGCGTCATCAAGGCTGCCTGGGATGCTGCCGGCGAGGTCATCCGCACGTGGGCTACCGAGGGTCACTCCGTTCCCCTGCCCGGACTGGGCACCATGCGTTTCAGTGTCCGCTCGAAGGCGGTCGAAGATATGGAGGACGTAAAGACCAGCTTGATCACCACCCGTCGTATCGTGTTCACTCCCTCGGTGGATGTGAAGGATGAGCTGAAGAACACCTCCATTCAGATTACCTGCCTGGATGAAGAAGGCAATGTGCTGAAGCGTGTGACCAGCAGCGATGACGGTGAGATTGAGGACACTGAGCAGGAGAATGGAACCACGGATTCTACGGATAATACGGATTCCGGCTCCGGATCGAACAATGGCGGGAACAGCAGCGGTAGCGGGTCGATTACGACCGGTGTAGCGGCTCCGACCATTGGCGGTGAAGGAGCTTTCACCACGTCGACGCAGGTGACCATGAGTGGTCCTGACGGCGCTGAGATTCGCTACACCTCGGACGGTTCCACTCCTACGGCCAGCAGCACGCTGTACACTGAGCCCATCACCGTGAGCTCCTCGGTAACTCTGAAGGCTATCGCCATCAAGGACGGCCAGTCGAGTGAGGTAACGACGAAGCAGTTCGTCAAGAGCGACGGCGGTGCCGACGATCCGAGCGGATTCGAGGGAGCGTAAAAAGGTTTGGCCTCCGGGCCAATCCTTTTTAGCTTGAAGTTAACGAAGTTAGCGAAGTTATCGCTTCGCTCGAAGTTCTCACACCTGAAGGTATGAGTGTGGCGTCGCAATAACGACAATAGAAACGAGAGCTGAAAAAGAGGTAACAATCAATCGCAAGAACTAACGTCGTTAACTTCGTTAACTTCGATAACTTCGAGCGAAGCGTTAACTTCAGAAAATTGAATTAAACATTTAAAGGCTTATGAAAAAGAACAGTTTTTGGGAGACGGTGATTCGCATAGCGATAGCCGCGCTGACGGCGGCGCTGACCGCGCTGGGAACAACCTCGTGCATGGGGTATGGACCGTTTTAAAAGAATGAAAAAATGTAAAAATGTAAAAATGAAAAATGAAAGAATGAAAAAATGAAAAAGCAAAGGATTCCACGGGGAATCAGGAACAACAACCCACTGAATTTGCGGGTGGGGAATAACTGGAAAGGTGAGGTCAGTCAGCCGACTGACCACACCTTTGAACAGTTTACGGAAATGAAATGGGGCGTGCGTGCGGCGTTCATCGTGCTGAGAAACTATATCGTGCGGCACAAGTGCAATACCATCAGGAAGATCATTCCGCGGTGGGCACCCGCGAACGAGAACAACACGCGGGCGTATATCGCCACCGTCAGTCAGCGCGCGAATATCCAGCCCGACGAGCCCATCAGCTTCGACAACACCTGCCAGATGATAGCCCTGCTACTCGCCATGTGCTTCGTCGAGAACGGCCAGGAGATCTCGCTGGACGACGTCGTCGAAGGTTGGCTACTGGCGAATAAAAGGTAAAAAAGTCGGGCTGGCGGTGTGGTCAGTCCGATTTTTTTGCTGAAAATGGTGGATATATGAAATAGTTTTCGTAATTTTGCAAGCGAAAACAAAACAAACTATACTATTATGACAATGAAAAAGATTTTAATGACTTTAGTGAGTGCCTTTGCGCTGCTGCCCGCAATGGCCGGAAACAATGTGGCTCCCTGGGGCTGGGCCGTATGCTCGGACGAGGCAGGAACAGCGTATGCCCTGAGTGGCGGCAACTTCTCGGATGCTACGACGAAGACGCTGACGGCGTTGGGTGGCGGACAGAGCGACGACACGCAGATTAAGCAGGCTATCGGCCAGAACGACATCGTCATCCTGGACGGTTCGAACGGTGATTTCACTATCGAACAGGTGATGAAGCTTTCGGTGAAGAACAAGACCATCATCGGCATTAACAATGCACGCCTGTGTACGAAGTTCTATCTGACGCCTGACGACATTGCTTATCTGAAGGCTCAGAATCTGGAAGGACTGAGCAGCACGGATCAGTATACCGGTACGCTGCCTGACGGTACGGAGATAACCTGCGACAAGCGAGCCTTCTTTACGAAGAAAGCCATGATGGAGCTGCAGTATCAGAAGACGGGCGTCTACTCGCTGCCCAGCAAGTCGGGAATCTTCCAGATTGAGTCTGTCAGCGAGAACATCATCATCCGCAACGTGTCGCTGATAGGCCCGGGTGCGGTAGACATCGACGGCGCCGACCTGATTACCAACCAGGGACAGCACATCTGGATAGACCACTGTACGTTTGCGGACTCGCAGGACGGTGCGCTGGACAGCAAGGTGTGTGACTGGTCGACCTATACTTACAACTACTTCTACTACACTGAGCGCAGCTATTCGCATGCCTACACCTGCGGTTGCGGATGGGCAGAGGGGTCGATGACGCTTCACCTGACCTTTGCCGGCAACACCTGGGGCGAGGGCTGCATGCGCCGTCTGCCACAGTGCGGCGACTGCTATGTGCATCTGGTGAACAACTACTACAACTGTCCGGGAAACAGTGCGGCAATCGCTATCAACGGTAACTGTAAGGCACTGGTCGAGGGTAACTATGCTGTTGCTGGTGTGAAAGACCCGCTGACAGGTAGCGGCGTCAATCGTAACGTCACATCGAAGGACAACAGTTTCAATAACTCACAGATAGGCAGCGTGGTAACCGTCCCCTACCAGTACACGAAGATTGCAGCGGCTGACGTGCCTGCTGCGCTGACAGGCGACGAGGGTGCCGGTGCCACGCTGGGCAGCGACGCCGCATACATCCTCTCGACCATTCCCACAGCAACGCGTAGCGAGTCGGGCGAAACGGTATATGTCATGCAGAAGGAAGATGCTCACATCGGTGGCAGCATCAAGGAGGTTGGCGGCATCACCGTCACCTTCGATCCCAGCGTCACCGACTGGAGAAGCGGTGGCAGTGCCAATGATGCACAAACGGTTGACGGCGTAGAACTCACCGGTTATTATACGCAGAGCGACAAAACCAATGGTGCTCCCATCATCATCGAGACTACGCAGGCCGGCACGCTCACCATCTTCCTGGGAGGCGGTGTGGCTACCAACAAGTCAGTTAATATGACGGAAGGCGAGAATGGCCTCTCGGCTACGGTGCTCAGCAGCGGTGCTGTTATAGAAAATGGTGCTAAGCCGGAAACAGCCATCAATGCATGGGATGGTTTGGTGTTCTCGCTGGAGGCCAACAAAACCTATAAGTTCTTTGTTGGCGGTACTAAGTGGCGTCTGGCAGCCATCCGCTATATTCCTGGCGGTTCGGCAGGCATTCATTCAGTTAACAATGGACAAGTGGCGATTGACAGTTCTAAGGTTTACAACCTTGCTGGTCAGAAAGTCTCCGACCACTACAAAGGCCTCGTCATCGTGAACGGCCGTAAGGTCGTGGTTAAGTGAGCACTTTCACTTCAGCCACGACCAGCGCTGGGCCCAGTCCTGCATGATTTCCTCGCGAACCTTGAGCTGCGTGTTGGCTCCGGCATGTTTGCCCCAGCGGTCGTCTGGGGCATAACTGTCGGTCCACCACTGGTTGCCCACCTGCAAGTCGGTTGCCTTAGGAGCGACATCCCATGTATTCTCGACGGTGATCTGTCCCTTGATGGGCTTGAAGCCTTTGATGGTCGAGGTGATGGTGTAGTCGAGGGTTCCTGTGTAGTAGGTGCTGTGGCGCAACACATAGAGGCCGTTGCCCTTGTAGTAGCCCTTCCATTGTTGTTTGCGGATATCGAGGGTGATGCAGGCAGAGTCGACGGCAATCACTGAGAACCCTCCGTCGGCTCGCCCCAGCCACAGGCGGGTGCCTCGCTCATACGGCCCTGCTTGACCAATGGGCGCAACTGCTCGGGCGTCATCAGCCCCTTGACATGCTGGCTCAACCGGGGCAGATCCTTTTCATAGACGTCTATCATGCGCAGAATCTCACCCTTGTGCCCATCGCCAAAGGAGGGTGACGAGATGAGACCTTCGAGGTCGAACTCGTTCGAGTACATCAGCAGATGAGCCACCGACTGGTTGTCGTCGGGGTCGGTACCACCAATGTCGCTACTGATGATGACACGTGGTTTTTGTGCCTCGATGGGGTTCATGAACAAACAAAAACCAAATAACAACGCAATACGCGCTGCGACACTGATAAGTAGTAATAACTGTTTCATATAAGATAAAGACGATAAAAACATCGAATTGTCATCGTGTCGGTCAATGTGACCTTTTGCGAAAATGGTGAAATGTTTGTGTATTGAAAAAAAATCCTAATTTATTTTGTCTTTCGCTCGTTTTTTCGTACCTTCGCAGGCATGAAAGAAACGAAATGGGAATCGAGTGTCATCTTGGTCGATGCTGATTACATCGACAAGGTGGCATTTGACTTGACAGTGAATTTCGAACGCATGATAGGGCGTCGCATTCCCCAGGCCGATATGGCGCTGTGGCTGGAGTGCGTGGCACTGGACGGAGGAATGCGTCCGGTGGAATCCCAAGTGATCCAAGTCGTGCTGTTGCATAAGAAGGCGCAGATGGACAACTTCACGCCTGGCAACTTCGCTGAGCTGGACGGCAAGGCGTTCGAGGGTAGGCTGGGGGAGTTCCTGATCAGTTGCGTACCCGTTGAGGACTTGACGACGATGGACGACTTGTTTGTCGACTCCATGCAGGTGATAGCAAATGCCGAGGAGGTGCAGCGACTGATTGTTGTGCCCGATGCAGAGCATATATATAATAAGGTGCGCGAAGGGTTGCGTCACGCTGATCCCGACAAGCACGTTACGGTGCTGGCGATGCAACCCATGGAGGGCGGCAATTTCCGTCAGGAGATCCTGGGCTATTCGCTGATGGCTGCGTTGGGAATCCGGTCGGAAGAAATTAAGGAAAGGTAAAAAGGTAAAAGAGTAAAAAAGTAAAAAACGTAATAACCAAATAACTAGATCAACTATGTCAAGGGTATTAATGATTGGCGCCGGTGGCGTCGCAACGGTGGCAGCGTTTAAGATAGCACAGAACGCTGACGTGTTTACAGAGTTTATGATCGCCAGTCGCCGCAAGGCCAAGTGCGACAAGATAGTAGATGACATCCACAAGGCTGGCTACAAGCTGGACATCAAGACGGCACAGGTGGACGCTGATGACGTGGAGCAGCTGAAGGCCCTGTTCAACGACTACAAGCCCGAGTTGGTGATTAACCTCGCTCTGCCTTATCAGGATCTGACCATCATGGACGCCTGTCTGGCTTGCGGATGCTCGTATCTGGACACCGCCAACTACGAACCTAAGGACGAGGCTCACTTTGAGTACTCCTGGCAGTGGGCCTATCGCGAGCGCTTCGAGCAGGCTGGTCTGACGGCCATCTTGGGTTGTGGTTTCGACCCGGGTGTGACGAGTATCTATACGGCATACGCTGCCAAGCACCACTTTAAGGAGATTCAGTATCTGGACATCGTCGACTGTAATGCCGGAGACCACCATAAGGCTTTCGCCACCAATTTCAACCCCGAAATCAACATCCGCGAGATTACGCAGAAGGGTCTGTACTGGGAGAATGGCCAGTGGGTGGAAACCGAGCCGCTGGAGATTCACAAAGACCTGAACTATCCGAATATCGGTCCGCGCGACAGCTATCTGTTGCACCATGAGGAGATTGAGTCGCTGGTCATCAACTATCCCACCATCAAGCGTGCACGCTTCTGGATGACCTTCGGACAGCAATACCTGAAGCACCTGGAAGTGATTCAGAACATCGGCATGAGCCGTATCGACGAAGTGGAGTACGAGGCTCCGCTGGCTGACGGCAGTGGCGTAGCCAAAGTAAAAATTGTTCCCCTGCAGTTCCTGAAGGCCGTGCTGCCCAACCCGCAGGATCTGGGCGAGAACTACGAAGGCGAGACCTCTATCGGCTGTCGCATCCGCGGTATCGGCAACGACGGCAAGGAGCACACCTATTATGTATATAACAACTGTTCGCACCGTGCGGCCTACGAGGAGACGGGCATGCAGGGCGTATCGTACACCACGGGTGTGCCCGCTATGATTGGTGCGATGATGTTCTGCAAGGGTCTGTGGAAGAAGCCCGGCGTACACAACGTCGAGGAGTTCGATCCCGATCCGTTCATGGAGCAGCTGAACAAGCAGGGCCTGCCTTGGCACGAGATTCACGACGGCGATTTGGAGTTGTAATCACCCATAATAAGCCGAATGATGAAGAAGACAATCGTATTACTGACTGTTGTGCTGGCGGGGCTTGCCTGTTGGGCACAAGATGTAAAGATAGAGTTCTTTACCCCGAGCATCGTACACGTAGTGAAGGGTACTCCCACGAAGAGCCTGGTGGTGATAGCCAAACCGGAGGATGTGGCTGTCACCAAGAACGGAAATACGTGGAAGAGCAGTGAACTGACGGTGAAGCAGGACGCACAGGGCAACCTGACCTTCCTGACAGCGAAGGGCAAGGTGCTGCTGCGCGAGAATGGCTGGAGCCTGATTCGGAAAACCATCGACGAGTGGCAGGTGAGCCAGACGTTTATGCTGGACAAAGGCGAGGCCATCTATGGCTTAGGAACCATCCAGAACGGTAAGATGAACCATCGTGGTGAGCACAAGCGCATGGAGCAGTCGAACCTGGAGGACTTCCAGAACGTGCTGCAAAGCATCAAGGGCTGGAGTCTGTATTGGGAGAATTATTCTCCGACGCAGTTCGACGACGGCCCTGAGGGTATGACATTTACCTCGGAGGCTGGTCAGGGCGTGGACTATTACTTCATGTATGGCGACAGTGCTGACGGTAACATTGCGTTGATGCGTCAGCTGACGGGTGACGTGCCGATGTTCCCGTTGTGGACCTACGGTTTCTGGCAGTCGAAGGAACGCTATAAGACTGCACGGGAGACGGAGAGCATCGTCGACCAGTATCGTGCCTTGCAGGTGCCGCTGGACGGTATCATTCAGGACTGGCAGTACTGGGGTTCGAACTATTTGTGGAATGCGATGGACTTCCTGTCGGAGGATTTTGCGACGGGTCAGCAGCTCATCAAGAATGTGCACCAGAAGCACGCTCATTTCATGATTTCCATCTGGGCCAGTTTCGGTCCACAGACCCAGCAGTTCCGTGAACTGAACGAAAAGGGGCTGCTGATGCCTTTCGAGACGTGGCCACAGAGCGGCATCTCGCATGTCTGGCCACCGATGAAGGAGGACTATCCCTCAGGCGTGAAGGTGTATGATGCCTTCAGTCCTGTGGCTCGTGACATCTACTGGAAATACTTGCGGAAGCTGTACGACTATGGTACGGATGCCTGGTGGATGGATTCTACCGATCCCGACTGCTTCTATCCCACAGAATCCGACTATGAGCATAAGGTGTATGGTGGCACATGGCGTTCACAGCGCAATGCGTTTCCGCTGGAGACGGTGCGTGGCATCTATCAGTCGCAGCGCAGGGATTATCCCAACGCTGAGAAGCGCGTCTTCATTATGACCCGCTCGTCGTATGCCGGACAGCAGCACTACGGTTCGAACATGTGGAGCGGCGACGTGAACTCGTCGTGGGACATGTTGCGCAAGCAGGTGCCTGCCGGACTGAGCTTTACGCTGACGGGTAACCCCAACTTCAATACCGATATTGGTGGATTCTTCTGTAACTCGTACAACACGATGGGTCCGGCTTCAGCTCCCCGCAATCCACAGTTCCAAGAACTCTATGTGCGCTGGATGCAGTACGGATTGTTCTGTCCCGTATTCCGTAGTCACGGTGCCGACGCACCTCGCGAGATATGGCAGTTTGGCAAGAAAGGTGAGCCCGTCTATGACGCTATCGAAGAGGCCATCCGTCTGCGCTATCAGCTGATACCTTATTTATATAGCACGGCTTGGCAGGTGACTTCGAACAATGACAGCTATATGCGTCCGTTGTTTGCTGATTTCGCCAGCGACAAGCGTGTGTGGGACATGACCGACGAGTTTATGTTCGGACGCAGCATCCTGGCTTGTCCCATTGTCGACCCGCAATACACCGAGGAGAAGATTATCCGCACGGATGCCATGACGGGGTGGGATCGTCAGGAAGTGAAAAGTGATGGAGTGAAAAGTGATAAGTTGGACTTCACCGCAACGAAGACGGCAACGAAATATCTGCCCAAGGGAGTCGACTGGTATGACTTCTGGACGGGCAAGCGCTATGCTGGCGGACAGACGGTGACGCTCGAGACCCGGTTCAACCGCGTGCCGATGTTTGTCCGTGCGGGCAGCATCGTACCCATGGGCCCCGTGATGCAGTATGTCGGTGAGAAGTCGTGGGACGCATTGGAACTGCGTGTCTATCCGGGTATTGATGGCTGCTTCACCCTTTACGAAGACGAGGGCGACAGCTACAACTACGAGAAGGGTGCCTACACGCTGATTCCCATGCAGTGGAATAATCGTACGCGTACGCTGACCATTGGCAGTCGTCAGGGCAGCTATCCGGGTATGATCGGCAAGCGCACTTTCTGCATCGTCACCCCCGACGGCCAGAAACAGACCGTAGCGTATGACGGCCAGACGGTAACATGTAAACTATAACAAACTAACAATAGAATCATTATGGCAAAAAAAGAAACTGAAAAACAAAAGGAGAATTTGTCTCCGCAAGAGCAAAAGATGAAAGCCCTGCAGAATGCGCTGGCTCAGATAGAGAAGAGCTTCGGTAAGGGCAGCATCATGAAGATGGGAGAAGAGAAGATCGAGAATGTCGAGGTGATTCCCACGGGTTCCATTGGCTTGAATGCCGCACTGGGCGTGGGTGGTTATCCCAAGGGACGCATCATCGAAATCTTTGGCCCCGAGTCGTCGGGTAAGACTACGCTGGCCATTCATGCTATTGCTGAGTGTCAGAAGGCTGGCGGCGTAGCTGCATTTATCGACGCCGAGCACGCATTCGACCGTTTCTATGCTGAGAAACTGGGCGTGGATATTGCTAATCTGTATATCTCGCAGCCCGACAATGGTGAACAGGCGTTGGAGATTGCCGATCAGCTGATTCGTTCGAGTGCTGTCGATATCCTTGTCGTCGACTCTGTGGCTGCGCTGACTCCCAAGGCCGAGATAGATGGCGATATGGGTGAAAACAAGGTCGGTCTGCATGCTCGTCTGATGTCGCAGGCACTGCGTAAACTGACGGGTACCATTGCCAAAACCAAGACGACGTGCATCTTCATCAACCAGTTGCGCGAGAAGATTGGTGTCATGTTTGGCAGTCCAGAGACCACTACCGGTGGTAATGCCCTGAAGTTCTATGCCAGTGTCCGTCTGGACATCCGCAAGTCGCAAGCCATCAAGGATGGCGATAATGTGATCGGTAATAATGTCAAGGTGAAGGTGGTGAAGAACAAGGTGGCTCCTCCCTTCCGTAAGGCTGAATTCGAAATCATGTTTGGCGAGGGTATCTCGAAGGTTGGCGAAATCGTGACCTTGGGCGTTGACTTCGATATCATCAAGAAGAACGGTTCGTGGTATAGCTATGGCGACACTAAGCTGGGACAGGGTGATGCCGCTGTGAAGGAGTTGCTGAAGGACAACCCCGAGCTGTGCGATGAAATCGAGGCAAAGATCATGGAGAAACTTTCCGAGCAATAAGAAGTCTCACAAGAAAGAAAGGAAAAGGGCCGCATTCTGTGATGCGACCCTTCTTCTTTCCTCTTTCCTCATTCCTCTCTTATTGCAATGGTGTGGCGTTGCCTTTGCTTGAGAAACCGCTTCCTGTCAAGCGTGTGCTGCCGGCACTCTGCTCAGCCATTCTGCGTTTCTTGGTGGCACCACCGTTTCCTGCGGCACGGGCTGCAGCCTTCTTGACGACACCGTCCTCGAACTGAACGACCAGCACGCTGTTGGTTCGCGGATACATCCATTCTGTCACACCGTCGCTGGTGGTAACCTTGCTGGCTGCTTCACCCACGGCCATCTCCACTTCCTCCATCGACATGCCGGGAATGACACGGCCTTCACGAATAGCGGTACGCGTCTCCAGCGTAGTGTTACGGCCAGCTCCTTCACCCATACCGAAGAGATAACCGAAAAAGTCCTCGCGTGGTCCGCGGTTGTCTTCGTTGAAGGTAATATCCTTATAGAAGATACGGCGTGTCTCTACCTCGCGGAGTGTCAGCGAATAGTATCCCTCATGATTCTTGTCCCTGTTGATCTCGTCGATGATAAAACCAGTCAGGCGTGGCACCTTCACGTCGCGGGTCTTGCCGGCACCCTTACTGCTCATAGCTGTGGCATATTTCGTGTAGACAGTCTGGTTCAGGTAGCTTCTGAAGTCCTTCGATACTTCCATCTCGGCACCCGTGAACTCGAACGAACCCTCGAAAAGGTATTTCGCGTTGTCGACGTCGAACTCGTCGTCGCGCATGCCTGAGTTGGTCTTCGACATGGCTACGTTCTGATAGAACTGCTCGCCATTCTCGTCCTCAACGATAATCTTGACGGGGAACGAACGGGTTCCTACGCCAATGGCCTTGACGGTGACGAGCTTGTTCTTGGGATATTTCACCTCCTGGAAGCCGTCGCCATCATACTCCGTATCAATGCGGAAGAACTGGGTACGCGTCAGGAGTGTCTGGTCCATTAACAGCTCACGGGCCTTGTCGACGTCACCCAGATAGGCGAGGGTGGGGACACCCATCTTGCCGTAGCAGTAGTCGTCGAACGTGCCGTTGGGCAGCTCATAGTAGTAGCTTTTCTTGTCGGTCTCGCAATAGAAATTGACGTGGACACGACCGTTCAACATATCCTCATGACCCTTGTAGACCATGATGTGATGGCGTAGACGACCGCTGCTGACCTCCTTGTTGTTGCTCATGTCGCGGAACGTGCCTACCAACAGGTCGTATTTCTCTGGAATCACCATGAAACGCATACCATCCTTCCAGTCACACATGCTGTAGTAACGGAAGTTCTTACCCATAAAGTCCTTAGGCTCGGCATCTTCAGCAACGACGTTCTCTGCGGTGACGGCTTGTGCCACTTCCACTTTCTTCACATTCTTTGTCTTCACAATGTAGTCATTGTCCTGAGCCATAGCAGTGGTCATGGCGATAGCCATTCCTGCCAACAAAATCATTCTTTTCATCATGATGTTTTTTGTCTAATATCGATATTCTGCCGACAAAGATACGAATTATTTTTTATACTTGTGCCAACTTATGCCAAAATGTCATTAGAATTATCATTTTTTTTTGTTTTGGCACACACTTTGCTATTTTGTCAGTGTCAAAAAGGCGAATATTAACAATTAAAAAATATACAACTATGGGAAAGATTATTGGAATTGATTTAGGAACTACGAACAGCTGCGTTGCCGTTTTCGAAGGTAACGAGCCGGTAGTAATTGCCAACAGTGAGGGCAAGCGTACAACGCCTTCAGTGATTGGTTTTGTGGACAACGGCGAGCGTAAGGTGGGTGATCCTGCCAAGCGTCAGGCCATCACAAACCCTAAGAACACGGTTTATTCGATTAAGCGTTTCATGGGTGAGAACTGGCAGCAGACCGAGAAGGAAATCTCGCGCGTACCTTATACTGTTGTGAACGAGGGCGGCTATCCCCGTGTCGACATCAACGGTCGTAAGTACACTCCACAGGAGATTTCTGCTATGGTGCTTCAGAAGATGAAGAAGACTGCCGAGGACTATCTCGGACAGGAGGTGACAGATGCAGTCATCACCGTACCTGCCTACTTCTCTGACTCTCAGCGTCAGGCTACGAAGGAGGCCGGACAGATTGCAGGTCTGAACGTCAAGCGTATTGTCAACGAGCCTACCGCTGCCGCTCTGGCATACGGTGTCGACAAGGCCAACAAGGATATGAAGATTGCCGTCTTCGACCTCGGTGGCGGTACGTTCGATATCTCTATCCTCGAGTTTGGCGGTGGTGTCTTCGAGGTGCTCTCTACCAATGGTGACACTCACCTCGGTGGTGACGACTTCGACCAGGCTATCATCGACTGGCTGGTACAGGAGTTCAAGAACGACGAGGGTGCTAGCCTGAAGGACGATCCGATGGCTATGCAGCGTCTGAAGGAGGCTGCCGAGAAGGCTAAGATTGAGCTGTCGTCTTCTACCAGCACTGAGATCAACCTGCCGTATATCATGCCCGTTGGTGGTGTTCCCAAGCACTTGGTGAAGACCCTGACACGTGCAAAATTCGAGCAGCTGGCTCACGACCTGATCCAGGCTTGTCTGGCTCCCTGCCAGAAGGCAATGGCTGATGCCAAGTTGTCAACAGCTGATATCGACGAGGTGATCCTCGTAGGTGGCTCGAGCCGTATCCCCGCCGTGCAGACACTCGTGAAGAACTACTTCGGCAAGGAGCCCAGCAAGGGCGTGAACCCCGATGAGGTCGTAGCCGTTGGTGCTGCTATCCAGGGTGCCATCCTCAACAAGGAGGGTGGAGTAGGCGACATCGTGCTGCTCGACGTAACCCCGCTGACACTGGGTATCGAGACCATGGGCGGTGTTTGCACCAAGCTCATCGAGGCCAACACAACCATTCCTTGCAAGAAGAGCGAGACGTTCTCTACCGCTGCTGACAATCAGACAGAGGTAACCATTCACGTACTGCAGGGTGAGCGCCCGATGGCTGCTCAGAACAAGTCTATCGGTCAGTTCAACCTGACAGGTATTGCTCCCGCCCGTCGTGGTATCCCTCAGATTGAGGTCACCTTCGACATCGACGCCAACGGTATCCTGAAGGTTTCTGCCAAGGATAAGGCCACAGGTAAGGAGCAGGCCATCCGCATCGAGGCTTCGTCAGGTCTGTCACAGGACGAGATCAACCGCATGAAAGCCGAGGCTGAGCAGAATGCCGAGAACGACAAGCGTGAACGCGAGCGTGTAGACAAGATGAACCAGGCTGACTCAATGATTTTCCAGACGGAGAACCAGCTTCAGGAGATTGGCGACAAGATTCCTGCACAGCACAAACCCGCCATCGAACAGGCCCTCCAGCAGCTGAAGGATGCTCACAAGGCTGGCGACATCGCTGCCATCGACACTGCTATCGCTGCCCTCAACACCGCTTGGCAGACTGCCTCACAGCAGATGTACCAGGGTGCAGGTGCTCAGGCTGGACCTCAGCCCGGCGCTGACCAGCAGCAGGGGCCCTTCTACAACCAGCAGGCCGGTGGCACGCAGGAACCCCCGAAGGACGACAACATTCAGGACGCCGACTTCGAGGAGGTAAAATAATCCGCGATAAGAAACAATAAGAAAATCATAAGAAAGTGGTGTAATCCAAGTGGTTACGCCACTTTTTCTTGTTGTTTAATTTTGTTTTGATTCTTGCATATTTCGGATTTTTGGGGTAATCCTACTAAAACCCTACATTATTCCTACCAATTTGCCACTAAACTCGAATAAGTAGGTAATTAACCCTGAGGGGTAGGCTTGCTGGATGTTTGGTGCCTCCTTGCTCTGTGTCAGATAACGTTTCGCAAGAAAATTCTCTAGAGAATTTAACAGCGAGAAGCCTTCTTGCTGTTCGCAACCCATAGATTTAGTGATAAATTCTCTAGAGAATTTTGCAACGAAAGCACGCCTGACAACCAGACGGACGACTCCTTGAAAGGAGCGAGCCTACTTGTAAAGCATTGCAAACCTTCTTGTAAAGCATTGCAAACCTTCTTGTAAAGCATTGCAAGCATATGGTTTTTGGTAGGATTAACACATCGTTTTCTAAATTTTCCTTTGTAATATTTCATAATTTGCATATTTCTCTAGAAAATTTGTCAGTATCATTTATTTTTTGTACCTTCGCATCATAAAAAACCGAAGCTTATGAAATACAGACTCAAGAAAGAAACGAAGCCTACGCTACCCACCTATGGAAAATACAAGGCTGTGGCCGTGCATAACCAAACCATCAGTTCGGAAGAGATTCTCAAGGAGGCAGCCCAGAACAATCCGTTGAGCGAGGGCGTGCTTGTTGCTGCCCTCATCCGACTGTCCGAAGTTGTCAATCGTCACCTCCGTGCTGGCGACAGAGTGCGCCTGCGGGACTGGGGCATGATGAAGCTCGAAATCGAGAGCGAAAAAGTCGACAACCTCAAGGACTTCCGTGCAAATAAACACATCCGTGGCGTCCGCCTCCATTTCCTGCCCGAAAGCTACAACGGCACCCAGGCCCTCTACGAAGGCATCACCTTCGAGAAAGACAAATCGTTCCCGCTGGACGAATAACATCATTGCAGGAACCACGCGGCGTTACTAATCGAAGAAAAATGTCGAATTATTTGGAATTTCATAATAAAGTGCGTATATTTGCAGCAGACTGGGAGTCAAGCCCTCGTCGGTAACATTAAAAAGCAAAGGATGATAATAAGTGTTTTGAACCGGAAAACCGTTGTCTGCTGCTGTCTGTTGATGGTGGCGGGCATTGGTGCGGCTCAAACCGAAAACGAGAAAAGTAACCTGCTTACAAAGGTGAAGGCCTTTGTGAACAGAAATGTGGTTCACGGGGTTGACACGAACTACGTGAAGGCTCCGAAGCAGCCCTGGCAAGTAAGCATCAAAAGCCGCGTGGCGCAGACGGATTTGCAGATGCACTCCACGATAGACGGAGGAGAACTGTTTGACGGAGAGGGCATCATGCCGTTTCTGCAGGGTGTAGGCGACATGGCGATGGATTCGCGCATCAAGACCAGGGTATCGACGTCGGTAGGTGTCAAAGTGGGTTACAAGGGCTTGAGTGTCAGCTATTCGTTTCCTGTCGGTGGCGACAAGAGTCAGAACCTGACGCTGAGAAGTGTGGGCAAGTGGTATAGCCTGAACCTGCGTTGGCACAAATTCAAGTCGAACACCATGGAGAATCACTTTTCGGGAGCGGCAAAAAGCAGGTCGATAGAGAATTATGATGAGGAAACGGACAAAATCACTTATACGGACTGGGGAGAGCCACACCAATGGGATGAAACGTTCACAGAAAATTTTGTTTCGCCCATTTCCATCAAGACCTTGATTTTCGACGGTTTCTACATCTTCAACCACAAGAGATTCTCCTATGCCGCCGCCTACAACCAGAAGACCATCCAGGTTCGCTCGGCAGGGTCACCACTCGTGGGACTGATGGGCTACTACGCTGATTTCGACTATGCCGACAAACGGAATGCCGAAACCATCTATTGGATGGACGGCATCGGCCGCCTGCGCCAGTATCAGCTGGCCCTGGGCGGTGGCTATGCCTACAACTTCGTGCCTGCCAAGGGATGGCTCATCAGTGCTATGGCTATGCCGATGGTGACGCTGGTGAACCGCACCCGCATCAATACTTACTCTACCAATTTCAAGGAGATAGCAAATACGAATTTGTTAGAGTTAATTATGCTTGAGATATTGGCCGCTCAAGGAGTCTCTGTGGAGGGTTACGAATTCGCTGACAATTACGAAATACAAAGCACAGGGGAATTCTCGCGCAACAACCGCGTGGCGCTGAACTTCACCGCACGGCTTTCCGTCACCTACAATTGGAGCCGATATTTTATCAATGCCAATGGGCAGTTCAACAACTTCAACTACAGGCATAATGCGATGCACGGGCATCTGAACGACTGGTACGTCAATGCGTCTGTAGGTGTGAGATTGTAAAAATCGTGTATCGCGGGGAAGACCCCGCGATACACGATATACGTTTCCCTGGATATTTATGACATTCTATTTTGCGTAGAATTCCTCTATCAGTTTGCCCACTTTGGGGATGTCGAAGAAATCGTTGTATTCCAGCTCGTAGTCGGGCTTGATGCCGTTGTCGATGTTCTCGCCTTTCAGGTTGTTGAGGCGGGCACGGTGGGTGGAGTATCGATAGCCGAAACCGTCGGCAGAGGGGTTGTAGAGCACGCAGCAGGAACCGCCTCCCGACTGCTTGCCGAGCAGGCAGATGCCGTAGTCTTTCAGCAGTGCTGGCAGCAGGTTTCCACACGAGAAGCTGTAACTGCTGATGAGCACGCCGATGTTCATCTTCAGCTTCACCTCCTTGTCTTTCTCGTCGAACTTGCCGTCCAGGTTGCGGTCTACGTCATACGTGCACTTCATCTTCTGTCCTGTCAGCACGTTCTCGTAGTATATGTCGGGCTTGTCGCAGAACATCGAAGTGATAAACATCACGAGATCCGACGAGCCTCCGCCGTTGGTCGATGTGTCGAGGATGAAGTTCTTGACCTCTGGGTCGTTCTGTGCCCTTTCGATGGCGTCGACGAGAATGACCAGCCAGTCGTTAGGATATTGCTCAACGGTGGGCTTTGGACCCTCGCCCTTATAGAACTTGCGCCATCCAGAGTCGTCGCACATGTAGGAGTCGAACTGGCAATAGGCAGTGTTGCCCACCTTGGTATAGTGCACATCCTTGCCAATCTTCTCCTCGCGCAGTTCGTTCAGCTGTTTTCGCAACGCTTTCTTGTCGTCCCTTGTCTGCTTGATGGGCTGGTATTCCGGACAGTAGCCGTCAAACTCCTCCAACTTGGCCTTACGGATGGGTTTCAGCTTCTGATAGAAACTGCTCAGGGTGTCTATCGTGTTAATCGTCGTCAGGTCCGTGTAGGTGTGTCCGCCATCGTCGAGCAGACGACTCAGCGTGGCAGTACCAGAGAAGAAGTCGTACATATCCGTCGACTTCAGCAGGTCGCGCGTCATCGTGCCAGCCTTGCCGTAGTCCTGCAAGGCCAGGTCGAGTCCCTTTTCCTTCATGCTCTTCTCCAGCAGCGTGCGCCCAGGATAGCCGAAGAAGTTGGTAAGCGTGAAGCACAGGTTCTTGTAGCTGTAGTCCACCATGTCGGCTGTGCGCGTGTCCTGGAGCAGGGGCGTGATGAGGAACTCGGGGTAGCCGCTGTCCAGGCTGTAGGCGCCGTTGGGAGCCACCATTACCGTCAGCCCATTGAAGTCGGCCATGTGCATATAGCCGTCTACGTAAAGGTCGGAAATGGTTGCGAAGGGGAAGTAGACGTCCCCAGCGTCCTCGCGGATGTCGATGCCGTATTTTCCGTAGTCCAGCGTTACGTCCACCTGTTTGGGCTGGGCGTCAAACGACTTCCACCGGATGATGGGCAGCGCGTCGTATGTTGTGTTAGGCATGCCCGGCTGTACCATTCCCATCATGTTGGTAAACGCTTCGTAGTCGTTGCTCATGAAGAGGTTTTTCTCCGCGTCTACTGTGGCTGTTCCGCAGGGACTTGTCAGCGCATACTTGCCGCCGCCCAGGCTTTGCACCTGAATGGTGGTGCCTGGATAGATTATCTCCTGAAAGCGGCTGACGCTGACATAGGCCACGTTGGGCATGTCGTCGTAGAAGCGCAGCATCACGGTGCCTTGCGGGTTGTTCTTTGGGTCGACAACAGGCACCAGGCGCTCTACGTACTTCTTGTCTGTGTCGCCACCGCCTCCGCTGCCACCTGCGTCGTCATCGTTATCAGTACAGGACATCAGTGTGAAACTGACTGTCATCATCATGCTCAGCAAGAGCAGTAATCTCTCTCTCTTACAGTAATTCATAATTTCATTTTGTTTATCTGCCACAAAGGTACGAATAAGTGAGCGAAAATGCAAATAAATTTGCAATTTTCCGAGCGAGAGTACTTTCGACGAAGTCAAAGGTACGAATAAGTGAGCGAAATATGCCCCATCCGACGAATAGTATTGTGTTTTTTAACATAGTTTGTCCTTGTGTCCCAATTTTTTTTCTTACCTTTGCGGGGTAAATCAGAAAGAAAGGGACTGTAAGTATGAAGAAACCTCATTGGCTTGAGAAGGAACGGCTCTATAGCATCATGTTCGAGTCGGAGCATCCGATAGGACGTGTCTTTGACCTGACGCTGATAACGGCCATCTCGCTGAGCATCATTATCTCGTTTGTCGAGACGATTCCCTCGCTGGCATGTACCTTTAAACTGGTGCTGGAGATACTGGAATATCTGCTGACCTTCTTCTTTACGGTCGAATACATTGCCCGCGTCTACTGCTCACCCCGTAAGCGCGACTATGTGCTGAGTTTTTTCGGTGTGATTGACTTGTTGTCTACCTTGCCGCCTTATCTGTCCTTCTTCCTGCCCAACGCACGGTATATGATCCTGTTGCGTTCGTTCCGCTTCATTCGTATCTTCCGTATTTTCAAGCTGTTCAGCTTTATCAATGAAGGTTACATGCTGATGCACTCGCTTCAGAAGAGCCTTACCAAGATTGCTGTCTATTTCCTGTTCGTGCTGATACTGGACATCTGTCTGGGTACGCTGATGTTTATGGTTGAGAACGGTCAGCCCGAGACGCAATTCACCGATTTGGCCACATCGGTCTATTGGGCTATTGTCACCATGACCACCGTGGGATATGGCGACATCACGCCAGTTACTGCTATTGGACGTTTGCTGTCGGCATTCGTTATGCTGTTGGGTTATACCATCATTGCCGTTCCCACTGGTATTGTGACGGCAAACATTATTGACGAGACGAAGGAAAAGCCGAAGGACGGGCATTGTCCGCGTTGTGATGCTATGGTTCGCGACGAAGACCGATATTGCTCGCATTGCGGAGAAAAATTATAGATATTAGAGCGTATGGTGAAGAAACTGTTTCTCCTAATGACTGTGATGGTGGCGCTGCATGTGAGCGCCCAAACGGAAGTTGGCACTGAAGGACTGTCGGGTAAGGATGTTGATGTGCAGAAGATTGATGTCGGAAAGCAGTTGCGGATGGACTCCATGCGTTATCGCACGGAGATGATGCAGC
>JAEEGI010007314.1_pt1 | contig 24745 bp, 23 predicted proteins | sample 8958751 | NCBI WGS metagenome assembly JAEEGI01 (sample SAMN16246545, study PRJNA631951) | gut metagenome | biome: gut microbiome; feature: rumen; material: KS-attached | host: Bos | place: Iran: Karaj | collected 2018-10
TTCCAAATGCCGCACCTTCGTCTTCCTCCACGAGGTGGAGATGCTCTTGGCACACAACCTGATCAAGGGCGGTGACCTTGACAATGCGCTTGTCTTTGTCGACAAGCCGCTTGGTGATAGCGAGAAAGAACGTTTGGCAAAAGTCTTCAACAAAGATCCGCAAAGCATACAGGAACACAATGGGGTGCTGAACACCATTGTGCCTTTCTTCCCCAACGAACCGGCCCGTCACAAGCTGCTCGACTTCCTTGGCGACATCTACTTGGTGGGTATGCCGGTCAAAGGCCATTTCATATTGAAGTGCCCTGGCCATCGTGCCAATGTGGCTCTGGCTTCGAAGGTCCGTGAAATGATGCTCCGCAATTTGAAATAATTAATTATAGTAATCAAATATATTTGTAATGGCTACACTCTACGATTTGCACCCCGAAGCTAAAATCGGGAACAACGTAAAGATCTGCAATTTCTCTACTATTTATGAGGATGTCGTCATAGGTGACGACACCTGGATCGGTCCCAATGTGACCATCTTCCCTGGCGCCCGTATCGGCAAGGGTTGCAAAATTTTCCCTGGAACGGTGATATCTGCTGTTCCGCAGGACTTGAAATTCAATGGCGAATACACTACCGTCGAAATAGGCGACAACAACGTCATACGTGAATGCTGCACCATCAATCGTGGCACTTCGGCTTCGGGCAAGACGGTGATTGGCAACAACAACTTGCTGATGGCTTATGTTCATGTGGCACACGATTGTGTGGTGGGCAACAACTGCGTCTTCGCCAACAACACCACGCTGGCCGGTCACATCATTGTGGGCGATTGGACGGTGCTGGGTGGTAAGACCGCCATTCTTCAGTTTGTTCATATCGGTTCGCATGTCATCACTATGGGCGGCTCGCTGGTCAACAAGGACATTCCTCCTTTCGTCAAAGCTGCACGCTATCCTATCTCCTTTGCCGGTGTCAACGCGCTGGGTCTGCAGCGTCGTGGCTTCTCCACCCAGTCCATCAACAACATTCAGGACATCTACCGCATCATTTATCAGAAGGGACTGAATGTCTCGCATGCTGTCGAGCTGATCAAGGAACAGTATGGCAATACCGACGAGGGTAAAATCGTCCTCAGCTTCATCGGCAGTGCCAATACGGGCCTGATGAAGGGCTACACCTATATGAGCAAGGGCCACGATCCCGAAGCCTGATTGCGACAGATTTTTCTTCGATTATCATCCATCCATTGCCTCCAATCCAGTTGTTGGGGACAATGGATGTTTTTATTAGGTGAGGATGCATTGTTGACGTAGGCGGTTTGTCTTGTATGCTTTCCTTGAAAGTGCCGCTTATGGTTGGCAGTCATCTGGTTGGTGCCAAAAAAGAAGAGGACACCATGAAGGGTGTCCTCTTCTTGTAGTGGTATGCGTGTGTCGTATTATTTGATGATGTCCACGCTACGTTTGATGAATTGCGTCAGGGCTTCGCCTTTCAGCAGACCGTTGCTCAGCAGGGCCAGGTCGGTGAGTTGGTGCACCAGTTGTTTCTGCTTGTCGGCATCGGCTTCGTTGAGCACTTGGCCAATCAGCGGGTGGTTGATGTTGACCACCAGGTTGTAGCTGTCGGGCATCTCGCCGTAGAAGCCCATGCCACCGCCGCTGGTCTGACTCATCTCTTTGTAGCGGCGCATGAATTCGTTCTGTGTGATGACCATCGGTTGGTCGTCGCTTTCCATGCTCTCCAGCATGACGGTGAATTTCTGTTTGTCCACTTCATTTTCGATGATGGGTTTCAGTTTGTCCTTCTCTTCCTGTGTCAGCTTCTCAGGAATGTTGTCGTCGTGGGCAATCAGTTTCTCGACGGTATCGCCGTCCACACGGACAAAACGGGTCTTCTCAATCTTTTGTTCCAGCAGGTTGATGTAGTGTGAGTTGAGCACCGAGTCCATTAGCAGTACATCGTAGCCCTTCTCTTTGGCTTTGGCAATGTATGCGTGCTGTTCTTCGGGGTCGGTGGCGTAGAGGTAGATGACGTTCTTGTCCTTGTCGGTCTGCAGTGCCTTGATTTTGTCGCGGTATTCGTCCAGTTTGAAGTATTGGCCTTCGGTGTTCTTGAGCAGCGCGAATTTCATGGCGCGTTCGCAGAATTTCTCCTCGGTCAGCATGCCGTATTCCACAAAAATCTTGATGTCGTCCCATTTCTCCTCCAGCAGGGTCTTGAAGGTGGAGCCGTTCTCCTCTTTCTTCTCCTCCAGTTCGGCTTTCGACATCTCTTCCAGTTTGTCGGCCACTTTCTTGCTGATATGCTGGGCTATTTTCTTCACGTTACTGTCGCTTTGCAGGTAGCTGCGGCTGACGTTGAGCGGGATGTCGGGGCTGTCGAGTACGCCGTGGAGCAGCATCAGGTATTCGGGTACCACGCCTTCCACGCTGTCGGTGACGAACACTTGGTTACAGTAGAGCTGTATCTTGTTGCGGTTAGGGTCGATGGTTTTGCGCACCTTGGGGAAGTAGAGGATACCTGTCAGGTTGAAGGGGTAGTCCACATTCAGATGGATCTGGAACAGGGGGTCCTCAAAATTCATCGGGTACAGCTCGTGGTAGAATTTCTTGTAGTCCTCGTCGGTCAGGTCGGCAGGTTTCTTGCGCCAGGCTGGGTCGGTGTCGTTGATGATGCGGGGTTGTTTTTTCTCCACGCGCTTGGGCTGTTTCTTTTTGCCACCATTGCCGTCGTCCACTTCGGTGAATTCGGTCTCGCTGTCCACCCAGGTGCTTTCCTCACCAAAACGGATGGCCACGGGCATGAAGCGGCAGTATTTCTTAAGCAGCTCAAGGATGCGGTGTTCTTCGAGGAACTCCTTGCAGTCGTCGGCAATGTGCAGGATGATGTCGGTGCCACGTTCTTTGCGCTTGCCCTCTTTCATCTCGAATTCGGGGCTGCCGTCGCAGCTCCAGTGCATGGCAGGTGCGTCCTTGTACGACTTGGTGTCAATCTCCACCTTGTCGGCCACCATAAAGGCCGAGTAGAATCCCAAGCCGAAATGGCCGATCAGATTCTCCTGAACATCCTTGTATTTGTCCAAAAAGTCGTTGGCGCCCGAGAAAGCGATTTGGTTGATGTATTTGTCAATCTCCTCTTGTGTCATGCCAATACCGTGGTCGCTGATGATGAGTTTCTTTTTGTCTATCTTCACTTCCACGGTCAGGTCGCCCAGTTCGCCTTGGAATTCGCCGCGCGAAGAGAGCGCTTTCAGTTTTTGTGTGGCATCGATGGCGTTGGAGATTAGCTCGCGAAGAAAAATTTCATGGTCCGAATAGAGGAACTTCTTGATTACCGGGAAAATGTTCTCGGTCTGTACGTTCAAATTACCTTGCATAATATATTTTTTTTAATTTATTTCCATTTTGAATTGACAGAACTATACTTTCAAATTTCATTCCAAATGCCAGTGGCATGACATTTTGGCATATATTCGTAGTCTGTTATATACAATATGTATGGTGGTTTTACGTTACGACTTTTAAACAGAATGTTATGAAACGATTGGTATCTTTGTTGGTAATGGCGGTGCTGCTGGGCATGGGCAGCACGGCTGTTGCCCAGACGACGTTGAAAAACTATATGTGCAAAAAGTGCGCTACGGTGGTAAAGAGTGGCAGCACCCCGAGTTCGTATGGCTGTCCTGCAGGCAATTCGCATAGCTGGAACAATCTGGGTCAGGTCGGCACTCGGAATTATCTCTGCAAGAAGTGCGGAACACACGTCGAGAGTCGCTCCACCCCCTCTTCATACGGCTGCCCCGCCGGCAATTCGCATAGCTGGAACAATTTGGGAGAGATGGGTGACATCGCTTACATGTGCAAGAAATGTGGTCTGGCCATCTATTCGCAACGAACGCCTTCTTCCTACGGATGTCCAGCAGGCAATTCCCATTCCTGGTCACGACTCAGCCGTTAATATAGTTTATGGAGGATTTTGCAGCGATAGATTTTGAGACGGCCAACGGATGCCGCAGCAGCGTCTGCAGCGTGGGTGTTGTAGTGGTGCGCCAAGGTAGGGTGGTGGACTCTTTTTACAGTCTCATCCAGCCTGAGCCGAACTACTATGCCTGGTTTTGTCAGCGTGTGCATGGCCTTTGTCATGACGACACGGATGATGCCGATGTTTTTCCTACGGTGTGGCACAAGATTGAACCGCTCATAGAGGGGTTGCCGCTGGTGGCCCATAACGCCATGTTCGACGAGGGTTGTCTGCGTGCGGTGATGCAGGTTTACCAGATGGATTGGCCTGACTATGAGTTTTACGACACCCTCTGGGCATCGCGTCGCAAGCTGCGGGGTTTGCCCAATCACCAGCTGCATACTGTTGCCGAGGCATGCGGCTACCATCTAGAAAACCATCATCACGCTTTGGCCGATGCGGAGGCTTGTGCGGCGATAGCGCTTAAAATTCTGTAGCGGCCTGCCTTCGTTTTTGGGGCATACAATTGGCAGATTCTTTAGTTGCTGAATTTTCCGACCTTTGAGACTGTGCGCAGAGATTGAAAGCTTGTCATATCATAGTTCGTTGAGTATCACGGACAAATCCTCGGTGAAGGCCATGAAGCGATCTTTGATACCTTCGAGCGAGGCGTCGGGGTAGTCGCGGTTGAAGCGCACCAGAGCCGTTTGTGGGAAGTTGAGAGCCATGTGTTCGAAGGGGAAGCGGATAATGGCGGGAGTGTTGAACCCAATGCCGAACTCCAGCAGTAACAGGCGCTCTTGGTGGTGCTCGCGCACAAAGTCGTGGTAGCGTTCGGCTTGGCGGTGCCAGCGGTCGTCTTCAACGAAGGTGTCGTCGCAACGGAGGTTGGGTGTCAGCAGTTCGCCGGTACGCGGATGGCGGGGTACGAGGCTGGTGGGTATGCGGCAGTCCTCGGTTGCGGCCATCGCTCTGAAGACCCAGTCTTTGCAGTAGATAAGTTCCTTGTCTGCGCCACTGCGGCTTTGCAGGTAGGCGTAGTCGCCCTGCGTGGCGAATATCCGGTTGCGAGCGAAGCCGCTCTGTTCAAACTGTCCGTCGGTATTGGTGGTCACCACGAACCACTCCTTCCCCTCCACAAGTGGCAGCAGGCTGCGATAAAGATCCGTGCCACCTGTACGGAAACGTGAGAACCATATATGTCGTGCCCAATAGGCCCAACGCTCCTCTTCGGATGCGAAGGGATAGAAGGCTGATGTGTAGAGGTCTGTGAAACCATAGCGCTCAATCCACAGGGCGAACTCGCGTCGGAAATCCTCGCCGGCGTAGTCCAGACCCGCGGCGGTGCTCAAGCCGCTGCCGGCACCTATAACGATGGCGTCTGACTCCGCAATCAGCTTGCGAAGGGCATCAACGCGTTGCGAGAAGTTCTCGGTAGATGTCATTGTCGATGTCTTTGAAAACATTAAATACCACGATAAAACTCTTGTCTTTAAACGCGTAGCCTTTAACTGTTTCGATGGCGATTTCTGCTGCGCGGCGGTTGGGGAAGTGAAATTCGCCCGTGGAGATGCAGCAGAAGGCGATGCTGCGACAGCCGTTGGCTTCGGCAATGGCGAGGCAATTGCGATAGCAGTTGGCCAACTGTTCTTCCTGCTTCTTGGAGGGCACACCGTTGGAAATGATGGGGCCCACGGTGTGGATCACATATCGGCAAGGCAGGTTGTAAGCTTTGGTTATCAGAGTCTCAGTTGTGAAGGCATACCGATAGGTGGTGTCGTTGAAGGTGTATTCCTCATGCACAGGCGGGCACTCCGCACCGCTCATGGATTCAGCACATTCGGCGCGCAATTGCAGGCCGGCGGCACTATGGATGCAGTTGTCGATGCAGGCGTGCAACGGATGCCAGCATCCCATCATCTGACTGTTGGCGGCATTTACGATGGCATCGACGTTAAGCTGGGTAATGTCGCCCTGCCAGAGGAAAGGGGAGTGTTGCGCTGATGTGGCGATATCGTCCAACGTTACCACTCCTTTGTCTTGCAGTTGCGTCTGCAACTCGGCATCCTGCGCACGGAGGTATGTCTCGCTCAGCGGCTGCGGTTCCCATACATTCATGAGTGCTCGTAGCATCTGTTGCTTTTCGGCCAGTGTGGCTGGAATGTCGGCCTGTGTATGGTTCTGTTCCAGCAGGTGACGTATGCAGAAATCGATGTTTTCAAGCCTTTCCATAGTATTTCTCGCGGTCGGATACGATGTCGTGTAGATTGTCATAGGCCCAATCCATCAGTTGTTGCATGACGGGCATGAAGCCGCGGCCTCGTGCGGTCAAAGCGTACTCCACCCGCGGCGGCACCTCGGGGAAAACCTTGCGGCTGATGAGCCCGTCGGCCTCCAATCCGCGCAGGGTGCTGGTGAGCACCTTCTGCGAACAGTCGGGGTTGCGCTCGGCCAGGTCGCGAAATCGCAGGGGTTCCGCACTGCTATTCAATGTGTAGAGCACAGCCAGTGCCCACTTGCTGCTGAGTCGCACAAGCACGTTGCGGATGGGACATTCCGGGAAAACGGGGTCTTGTATAAAGTCTTTGCTTATCATGATATATTCGGTTCACTTGAGTTCGGAGATGCAAATATACATATATTATTTAATATACACGTGGACACATGAAAAGGATGTTTCGTTAAGTTGCGAATTGTCACGTTTTTATCATTATTTAATTTCTGGATAATTCGTAGCAATTCCTTTTTTTGCGGAAGAAAGATACTCTCTTTTTTTGCAAACAGGCAGGCGTTTTTTATCGGACTGCCTGTCGCGTGTGTTGTAGGTGCGGATGGGGTTTACCACACCAGCGGTTCGGTGAGAATGTTGCCGTCGGTCATGGGGCTGTCGGCCTCGGTGAAAGCGTTGGCTTTATACTGGATGCAGAGCATGGTGAGGTTCTCGCTTCCGGTGTTCTTCAGGGCGCGGCGACCGTCGGGACTCACTCGCACGATGGTGCCTTCGCTGACAGGAAACTGCTCGCCGTCCACCTGGTAGGTGCCTTCACCTCGGAGGATGATGTAGAGTTCTTCGTGTGTCTTGTGGGTGTGCAGGAAGCCACTATCCTGACCGGGCACGAGGGTTTGGAACGACAATTCGCTACCTGTGGCTCCCACGGCCTGGCCCACAAAGACCTTGCCTTGGATGATATTGGGACCCATCGGCAATTCGTGCTCGATAATCTGGTTGATATTTCCAACGTTGACTGCGGCATAGTTGCGTCCGCTCTTGATGTTTTCTATTGTTTTCATTTCTTTTTACTTTTAAATTTTTCGATTGCAAAAGTACAACCATCTTGTCATTCCTGCAAGAAGTTACTCTGGTGATAGTCACTTACCACGAGGTAACCTTTGCGCTAAAATGGATATACCGCTTGGGGCGTTTTATGATTATTTAACTTTTGGATTAAGCCAATACTGTCAGAAAAACCATTGTAATTCATCATTCCAGAACAAAAATCGCTCATTTTGAAACATTCAATAGTGTCTCCAAATGATCGAAATGATGGGGATTGGCGTTAAAAGGTGGACTTGAGCAAACGTCGTTATGTGAGGTGGCTGTTAAAGGATTGCCCTATTTGTCGGCGCTTAATTGCTGATGAATCGCCAGCTCTCCGTTTCCTGTAGATTTGTCGGATTGATTGGGTCTTGGACTTTGATGGGCTCTTGCCACCATGTATTTTCCAGGTGGTTCTTTTCGTAGTCGAAATAGACGGAGAGTGTGCATTTTACATTTACCGGATGACCAAACATACTGGCGGGTGTCCACTTGGGAAGCTGTTGCACCACTTTCACTGCTTGCTTGGCGCTACCCCGTCCGGGATCGTTGAGTGCCTTGGGCTCCAGAATGCTACCATTGGTATCGATGATGAAAGTGACGTAGATGTTGCCGATGATTCCGTTTCTCTTATAGTCGATATGTTTTTGGATGCATTCCCACAGTGCCTCGTTGCCTCCGGGAAATGAAGGGGCAATGTCGTATTTCCCTTCAAACAAAATGTTGGTGTCGGGCTCGATCTCATTTTGCGCCTGGGCGGTGGCTGTTGCACCGAACAGGAATGCAAAAATCATTCCGATGGATAAGAGTGCGTTTTTCATAGTGATAGTGGTTTGTTTGTAAGGGGTTCTGTTGGCTATTCGTGTGCACCTTCAAGTACAACAACAATCTCGCCTTTCACCTCTTTTGCTGCGAAGTGGCCGTGTACTTCGCGGAGGGTGCCACGGGCGGTTTCGGCGTGGAGTTTGCTGATTTCGCGGCTGACGCTGACCAGGCGTTCCTCACCCATCACCTCGATAAGTTGTTCCAGTAGTTTGACCAGTCGGAAGGGGCTCTCATAGATGACTATAGTACGGCTTTCGGTTGCTAGTCGTTGCAGGGCTGTTTGGCGTCCTTTCTTGTGGGGAAGGAAGCCTTCGAACATGAAGCGGTCGCAGGGCAGTCCGCTGTTTATCAGTGCTGGAACAAATGCTGTGGCGCCGGGAAGGCATTCTACGGCGATGTCTTCTTTCACGGCCTCGCGTACCAACAGGAATCCCGGGTCGCTGATGCCGGGGGTTCCGGCATCTGTGACAATGGCAATGCTCATTCCGCTGCGCAGTTTGTCGACCAGTCCTGTCACCACTTGGTGCTCGTTGAAGATGTGGTACGACTGCATGGGTGTCGTGATGCCATAGTGCTGCATCAGCACACGGCTGGTACGGGTGTCTTCGGCCAGTATCAGGTCGACAGATTTTAAAACCTCGACGCCACGAAAAGTCATGTCGCCGAGGTTTCCTACCGGTGTTGGTACCAGATATAGTTTTGAATTTTGAATTTCGAAGTTTGAGTTCATCTTACAATTCGTAATCCAAAATTGACGGATTATTCTTCCTCGAAATCGTCGGGGATTTCCATATCGTGGAAGACGTTGGTCACATCGTCATCCTCTTCCAGGATATTGATAACCTTCAGTACTTTGCGAATGGAATCTTCGTCGATGCTGCGGGTGGTGTTGGGGATGCGCTGCAGTTCGGCGCTCTCGCATTCGATGCCCATGGTTTCCAGCATCTTCACCATGTTGCCGAAGTCTTCGTAAGCGGTGTAGAGGGTCAGATATTCGTCATCGACTTCCATTTCTTCCAGACCACCGTCAATCAGTTCCATTTCCAGTTCTTCAACGTTCATTTCGGGTTTGCGGGGAATCACGAAGACGCCCTTGCGGGTGAAGAGGAAGCTGAGGCTGCCGTTGGTTTCAAGGGTGCCGCCGAATTTGTTCATGATGGATTTCACGTTGGCGACGGTGCGGTTGTTGTTGTCCGAAAGGGCCTCGATGAAGAGTGCGATGCCGTGGTTCACATGGCATTCGAAAGTGAGCTCCTGCATGGCGGCAGCATCCTTGTCGTTGGCCTTGTTGATGGCACGTTGCAGCGTGTCTTTTGGCATGTTGCAGCCGCGGGCGTTCTGCACGAGCAGACGCAGACGGGGGTTGCTGTCGGGGTCGGGACCGCCTTCGCGGACGGCGATAGATACTTGTTTCAAGATGTTCGAATACTGTTTGGAGCGCTTGGCATCTGCTGCGCCTTTGGCTCTCTTAATCTTTGACCATTTGTTGTGTCCTGACATGATAAATGATATTTAGTTGTTAATTGATTTTTTTCTTATAATCTGGTATGACTTTCCTATGATTGCTCCTGATTTTGAGTGGCGTTGATGCTGAATTTGATGTAGGTGATGGGTTTGCCCTCTTTCAGGAACATCGATTCATAGAAGGTCTGCACGGCGGTGGCCATGCCGCCATAGCCTGCGGCATATAGATCGGGGGTGTGATATTCGACCTTGTAGCCGGCGGGGGCGATGACCTCGTCCATGGTGTAGTCGTACAGTTCGCGCGAATCGGTCTTCAGATGAATGAAGCTGTCCGGTTTGAGCATCTGGCGGTAGTAGCCCAGAAAGCGTTCGCTGGTGAGTCGTTTCATGGGTTTCTTCGGTTGCGGGTCGGGGAAGGTTATCCATATCTCAGAGACCTCGTCGGGGCCGAAAAAGCGGTTGATCAGCTCGATGCGTGTGCGCAGGAACGCCACATTCTTCATCTGTTCCTCGTTGCTGGTCTTGGCTCCACGCCACATACGGGCGCCCTTGATGTCGACGCCGATGTAGTTGCGTTGGTTGTTTTCGCGGGCCAGTGCGATGGTGTATTCGCCCTTTCCGCATCCCAGCTCCAGTACGATTGGGTTGTCGTTGCCGAAGAATTCTTTCCAACGGCCACGCCATTCGAAAGGGTGCTCCTCCAGATACTCGAACGTCACCTGGAACAGGTTGGGGAAGGTCAGGTTCTCTGCAAATCTCGCTAACTTATGCTTCGCCATTTTACCATTGTTTTATGGTGATGTCCTCTTTGTACCACTCTTTGATGTGGTTGTATTTTGCTTCGGCTTCGGTACGGCTGGCAGCGCTGCCCATGCTCACGTAGTAGAGTCCGTTGCGGTTGATGATATAGGCGTCGCAGCCCTTGCTTTTCAGGCGCGTACACATCTTGTCCGCACTGCTCTTGTTGACAGAGAAGTGGGCAATGATGTCGAATCCCTGCTTGGAGCTGGTGGCCACATGTGAACGTATGGGGGCAGGTTTGGTTTCCTTGGCGGTGTTCTTGGCAGCCTTTTTGGCGGGAGCGGGTTGGTCGTTTTCTATCATCGACGGGTCGGGGGTCAGCTCGTCGGCGGGAACTATTTCGCTAAGCAAACGCTCCATGATTTCGTGATTCATCAGTTCAGTCATGATGACGGCGGTCTTCTGGCTGAGTTTGCTGCGTTTCATAACGTCGATGTTGGCCTCTCTGACGTAGTCCTGCTGGTTGAACAGCGACTCGCTGCAGAATTCGTTGTCGTCCAGCAGCGAGGTGAGACGGCTGTCGATATAGTCGCTGGCATGGTCGATGAAAAGGTCACGATTCTTGAGCTGGCCCAATTCTTTGAGGTATTGGGTGAAGTAATTGTCGAGGTTGTCGAGAATCAGGTCGCGCTGCTCGTCGAGCTCCACTTCCGAGAATTCCAGTCCATGGGAACTGAAGGTGAATTCGGTCTGGTTGCTTCGGGCGGCTTCGCGGTCGTAGTCGGCGGGGACAATCGGGAAGGATTGGGTCGAGGCGGCGTTGCCTTTCAGGAACTCGATGTTGGCGTGGTTAGCCACCCAGTCGCGTCCCTGGCTGTTGAAGAGGTAGCGGTCGATGACAGCGGCGCATGCCAGCAGCACAAGGAGCAGCAGAAGGATCCATAGCAAGGCTTTGCCGAAACCACCTTTTTTCTTCTTTTCTTTTTTGTGCTTTTTGGATTCGTGGTGTTTCGATTTCTTATCCTTTTCCTTTTCCTTTTTGTCCTTCTTCTTATGTTTGTCTTTTTTCTTGTCTTGGGTCGGGTCGCTCTTTGATTCGGCAATGGCGTCAAGTTGTTTGAGCGTGTTGTCGATGGATTTGTCTGTCTGAGCGTCGACAGCGCCAAAGGCGGTGGCAACGGGGGATTCGGTCTGGTTGGGCGTTGGAGCTTCGGCAGGTTCGGGCTCCGGTTCTACGACCGGCTCCGGTTCGGGTTCCGGCTCCGGTTCCACAACAGGCTCCGGTGCTGCTACAGGTTCCGGTTCCACAACGGGTTCTGCTACGACTTCAGGTTCCGGCTCCGGTTCCGGTTCTGGAACAGGTTCTGGTTCGGGTTCCACAATAGGTTCTGGTTCTGTTACAGGTTCTGGCTCCACCACAGGTTCCGGTTCTGGAATCGGTTCTGGTTCCACCACAGGTTTCGGTTCTGTGGCGGTTTCCATCCGCTGAGGAGTGGAGAATCCTGACATTAGGGAGATGCTTTGGACCGGTCCGTCTTGCAGGGGCTGTTCGAAAATGGCGAAAGGATCGCTTTCGTCAGCTGGGGTGTATTGTTTTACATTACTAACGGGTGACAAGTGGTGGCTGCCGCTTTGAATATTTTGACCTTCGGAGGCTTCGAAACGGTAGTTGCCATCTTGGCGGACAAGGGTGCCCAAATCGCTGAGCTGGATGCTTCCGTCGCTGTCGAACTTGGCGGACAGGGCGTCGCAGTAGTTTTTCCACAGCTGTTGTGCGGTGGCGAGGCCGACACATTCCTTGTCGGCGATGTATTGCACAAAATCGGGGGTCTCGCCGCCAGTGGCTTCAAGAACGATGGATCGGCAAGAAGGGTAGAATGTTGAAGATGAGTTGTCGAAATGGGCTTCCTGGTCGCGTGTGGCCAATGTTCCCACATTCGGTATTTGGATGGTTTTGCCTTGTTTCAGGTATGCAACCAAATAATCGGTAATGTTCATATTGTTTTTGAGTGATTTATTTCAGTTTCAACAGGTCTTCGGGGATGTCGATGGCGACACTCTCCTGGTCAGTTTCGCGAACGCTGATGCGGTAGCCGTTCTCCATCCAGCGCAGCTGTTCCAACGACTCGCTTTTTTCGAGCGGTGTTTGAGGCAGTTTCACCAGTGTCTGCAGCACTTCGCGGCGGAAAGCGTAGATGCCGATGTGCTTGTAGTAGTGCTGACGGCGCAGCCACATCTCTTTGGCGATGCCCCTCAAGTAGGGGATGGGCTGGCGGCTGAAATAGAGCGCATCGTTGTTCAGTCCGCAGACCACCTTGACGGCGTTGGTCGAGGTGAGCTCGGCAATTGTCTTGATGCGTTTTTTCAGTGTGGCTATCTGCACGGTGGGGTCTTCGAAGATTTCCACCACTTGTTTGATTTGTTTGGCGGCCACTTTAGGTTCGTCGCCCTGTATGTTGATGACCACGTCGTACTGCTCCACGTCGCTGCCCATTTTTTCCAGCACCTCGCCGCAGCGGTCGGTGCCGCTCTTATGGTGCTTGCCGGTCATGACGGCTTCGCCGCCAAAGGCAGTCACGGTGTCGAGGATGCGTTTGTCCTCGGTGGCGACGATGACACGGTCCACCAGTCCGGTGTTGCTGACGCCGTTCCAGACATGTTCGATCATCGGTTTGTCGTGTATCATTACCAGCGGTTTCCCGGGGAAACGGGTGGAATTGTAGCGAGCGGGGATAATGCCTAATACTTTCATGGTGTATGGTTTTATGGGTTAAAACAATCCGTTGAATTCTGCGTCAATTTTGTTGATAACCACGCCCAAATCCTCGCGGCTGTCGGCGAAGTTGAGTTCGTCGATATCGATCAGCAGCGATTTGCCGCGGTCGTAGCTCTCGAACCAGCGGTCGTAGCGGTCGTTGAGGTTGGTCAGATAGTCGAGGCGTATAGAACTCTCGTAGCTGCGTCCGCGCCGTTGGATCTGCTTGATGAGCGACGAGACGTCACCGCGCAGATAGATGAGCAGGTCGGGTGGCTGGATGAACGATTCCAGCAACTCGAAAACGGCGATGTAGTTGTCGTAGTCACGAGTGTTCATCAGGCCCATGGCCTGCAGGTTGGGAGCGAAGATATAGGCGTCCTCGTAGAGGGTCCGGTCCTGCACAAAGTCGCGGCCTGTCTGCTTCATGTCCAGAAGCTGTTTGTAGCGGGTATGAAGATAGTAGATTTGCAGGTTGAAGCTCCACCGGCGCATGTCCTCGTAAAAACTGTGGATATAGGGATTCTCATCCATCTTCTCCAGCAGCACATCGTATTGGTAATGTTTTGCCAATTTGTCCGTTAAGGTGGTTTTGCCAGATCCTATATTGCCTGCAATTGCTATATGCATAGATTTTTTTTGTTTTTCAGGATTATTGTAATAACAAGCCATTTTTTACGTCACTCCCAAGGGTATGAATACGATTATGTACTGATATCCAGAAGTGTATCGAAAAAATAGCGCTATTTTCTAAAAAGCAAATATACATCTTTTTTTTCATAAAACAAGTCAGGTGTCTGCTAATTTTTCGCAAACGTTTCACGTGAATCAAAAAAATGATGTACATTTGCAATTCAAAATAAATGCGCGTAAATATCTTAATTATTAAATTAAAATACTGATTATAATGTCTTTAATTAAGTCTATTTCTGGTATCAGAGGCACTATCGGCGGAGCTGCCGGTGAAGGTTTGAGCCCTCTAGATGTGGTGAAATTCACCGCAGCATTTGCCACTTTTTTACAGCGCCGCAACGAGGGTCGCCGTCTGACTCTGGTAGTTGGCCGCGATGCCCGTATTTCTGGTGCAATGGTTGACCGCCTGGTGGTTGGCACATTGATGGGAATGGGTGTCGATGTCATCGAAACGGGTTTGTCGACCACTCCGACTACCGAAATGACGGTGATTGACAAGCATGCCGACGGTGGTGTCATCATCACCGCTTCGCACAATCCCAAGCATTGGAACGCCTTGAAGCTGCTCAACGAAAAGGGTGAGTTTATCGATGCTGCTGAGGGTAACGAGGTGCTTCGTCTGGCCGACAGCGACGAAATCTGCTTCGCAGAGGTCGACCATCTGGGTCAGGTGACAGAAGATTTCAACACAATCGATGCACATATCCAACGTGTGCTGGCACTGCCGTTGGTCGACAAGGATGCCATCGCCAAGTGCGGTTTTCGTGTGGCTGTCGATGCGGTCAATTCCACTGGTGGCATCGCCATTCCCCGACTGCTGCGTGCATTGGGTGTGAAAGAGGTGGTGGAGCTCAACTGTGAGCCTACTGGCCATTTCGCCCACAATCCCGAGCCGCTGCCGCAGAACCTGACGGAGATTGCCACTGTAGTGCCACAGCAGAAATGCGATCTGGGTATCGTGGTCGATCCCGATGTGGACCGCTTGGCGCTGGTGTGCGAGACGGGCGACATGTTTGGCGAAGAATACACCCTCGTGTCGGTGGCGGAATATGTGCTGCAGCACACCCCCGGAAACACCGTCAGCAATATGTCCTCTACCCGTGCGCTGCGCGATGTGACGGAGAAGATGGGACACCAATATGCTGCTTCGGCGGTAGGCGAAGTCAATGTCACCACCAAAATGAAAGAGGTCAACGCCGTCATCGGCGGCGAAGGCAACGGCGGTGTCATCTATCCGGCACTCCACTACGGTCGCGATGCACTGGTGGGTGTCGCACTTTTCCTTACCAATATGGCCAAACGTGGGCTGAAGGCATCCGAACTTCGTGCCTCTTATCCGGAATATGTCATCTCCAAGAACCGCAAGGACTTGACTCCCGATATGGATGTCGACAATATCTTGCGCCAGATGGCGGAGAAATACAAGAATGAGCAGGTCTCCACCATCGATGGTGTGAAGATCGACTTTGCCGACAGCTGGGCGCATCTGCGCAAATCGAACACCGAGCCCATCATCCGCATCTACTGCGAAGCCCACACCGCAGCCCAGGCCGATGCCTTGGCACAGAAAATTATCGCCGATATCGAGTCACTGATAGGTTAGACCTTCTCAGAAGTTTGTAACAATAGCCAAGGCCGAGGAGATAATCAAGACCAAGGATGTTACCTGAAAAAAGACCGTCGCTATGAAAATAAAATTTTTGAAATTAAAAAACTGGCTGTTGCTAACGTTGTCAGGCCTTTTGGGTATTAATTTAGGTTGCGAGAAATTCTTCGCTGCAGCCTATGGCTGCCCGGAGGCTACCTATAATGTTAATGGTGTGGTAAGCACCGAAAAGGGCCAACCCATTGCAGGTATAGGCGTTATCAAGACCCGTAATTGGGACAACGGAAGTGGGGAGTGGTATTATCTGGATACCACCGACGCAGAAGGGCGATACAATCTCACTTTCAAATATGCCTTTCCGCGGGAACCGCTAACGCTTAGTTTTTATGATATCGACAGTACCGAAAATGGTAGTTACAATGACACCATTATTGAGGTCAACACGGAAAATGTACAGCTTACAGGTGGCGATGGACATTGGTACGAAGGTACAGGCACAATTACCCAGAATGTCACGCTGACCGAAAAAAGTAGGTAACTTCAGGAACTGTATAAAGAAAAGCGATAGAATCTTCTGTAATGAACCCCGATAGTTGGACAAAAAACTTTCGGGGTTCATTACAGACTGGGATTCTCTTATTGTTTGTCTTTGAGCTATGTCCATCGACTGGTGCAAATCAAGTAATACCAACTTGTTTTCTTTAATATAATTCACAGGATGTTAAATATTTAAATAATATTTTAAAATACATTTAAATAATGTTATTGCCATTTTAATAAATAGTCGTATTTTTGCATTATTTAAAAAACAATGAATATGTTTGCTGATCGATTTTGTTTTTTCAAATTCAAACTGTTTATCCTTTTGGCAGTATTGAGTTTTTTTGGGGATGGTGTCCTCGCTTTGACTATTAATGACAACAGAGGGCAGCGTGTGAAAGAGGCTTTTGTGCGTACAGGCGTTGGTGGATGTCCTGCATTAGTGACAAATAGGGCTCTCGATCAACAGGATGAACCATCGATAGACCTTGTCTCCCCGACAGTGGCTTTTGTAGGCGACAGCGTGTCGTTGTATAGTCAAATGCTTGCTGGTTTGGACAGCAACGTGGTGTGGCATTGGCACTCTACGCTGAAGGATACAACCTGGATTCGATATGGATTTGACAACCTAAACAATCAGAGCGAATTGGTGATTGTGTATGGTACCGCTGGGATTGACACTGTTACTGTGATTTTGACAACAGCTTTCGGCACAGACACAGCCTCGACAATCATCAATGTTGTGAATTGTAGTGTACCGATTCCATGGGTGGAGGATTTCTCTCACGGTCTATTGTGTTGGGAAGTCAACAGATGGACCATACAAGACAGTGGCGATTTTTATGTCGAGGATGGGTCATTAAGAAAGTACTACAATGTCTTAAGATCCACTGGCTCGCAAGCATACCTGCTGACACCCCCCATCACTCTTCCAGCCGAGGGAATGCATAACATGAAGTTCTGGATGGAGTGCGAAGCACCAGTGGTTGTGCGACTGAGCACTTCTGCCAGCCTGGATACGTCAAGCTATACGGACACCCTTATGGACATTACAGAAACAAATTACCATCAGTGGTGGTATGTGGCAGATTTGGAACCCTATGCAGGACAAACTGTGCGTATCGGCATATTTACGAATCGAAGTTGGTTTTTTCTAAATTCAATGAAGATAGACTATGACACACTGATAATGCTGAAAAATCTCACAACACCGGAAAGGGGTTATCCGGACTCGACTATTGTTTGCAGCGCCACATTACAGAGAGGGTCGCTCGACAGTCTTGTCCATATATGGCATTCAAGTTTGATGGATACTGTGTATACAGAAACAGGTGTGATGACTTCGGTGTTTAATCTGAGATACACGCTGGGAGGTATGGACACCATCACATATATTGTCAGGAATGCATATGATTCAGATACAGTGGTTAGACTTGTCGATGTGAAAGACTGTTCGCCCGTCATCACGTTGCCGTGGTATGAGGATTTTGAGCACGGGACAATCTGTTGGCAGAAACCCGTAGGGAGCAATTGGATGGCACATGAGACTTCGTATTTCACTCAACCGCCAACGACTATACGCTATCTGTACTACAACAGCAGGAACGACACGATGGACAGTTGGATTTTCTCGAAGCCGATAACACTTCCCGACAGTAACGAGACTCCACGGTTGTTCTGGCATGCGGCGACCTCAAATGCGAACTTCATTCACAAATACCGAGTGATGATAACCACAAGCCAGAACCTCACCGACACATCATCATACATCGAGATATATTTCGACAGCGCAAGGCATGTTAATTTTGGCAATTTCGATTCGTTGAGTGTGGATTTAACCCCGTTCGCTGACCAAACAATCCATCTGGCCTTTTGCCGTCCGGCAAACAGAACCAATTCAACTGCAGGTCTGTATATCGACGATATCACGATTCGCCCAGCGAATGTGCCTGTTTTGAATAGGCTTCAAGTGGCATCAGACCTCTATACCACTGATAGTGGCAACCATGCAGAGGCTGTCTTTTATGAAGGCAACTTGAATGGTATGGTGTATGTGTGGCATTCTACACTGTTGGATTCTACTTGGGTGTTGACGGGTGACAATAGGACTGGATTGAACTATTATTTTGCCGGCATAGACACTTTGTCGTTGGTCGTAACAAACCAATATGGCTCTGACTCTGCATACGCTGTCGTGACTGTGCACCATTGCCCTGCCACCTTGCAGGTGCCATTTGCTGAATCGTTCAATAATGTTAGCGACCTTGAATGTTGGAAGCGATGGAGCTTTTATGAAGGGAGTAATAGTTATGGGGCGTGGGTGCCCTACAACAATTATATGGTAGCGCGAGATAGCAGCTCATGGCTTATTACACCTGTGATTGAGATTCCGTCATATGCCACAGGTTTGAATCTGAAAATGAAAGTCGCAGGAAGTGACAACCCTCCGTATACCCATTTTTGTGCGTTGGTCTCAACTTCAGGATGTTTGGATAGGTCCTATTTCACAGACACTGTCTTCCATGGTGTTCCGTTATACCAATGGGAACACATCAGTATACCGTTGACTCAATATGCCGGACAGAATATTAACATAGCATTTGTAAATAGTGGTTGGGTTTTTCCATATATCCGTATCGATGATTTGCAAATCGACTATGACAGCATTCCCAGAATCATTGCCATCGACTATGAAGGTACTCCTGTGGAAGATACTGTAATCTATACCGCAGTGGTTAACAACTGTGTGGATGTTGGACTGACATATAGATGGCACTCAACGCTGAAGGATACCACGTGGGTTTTAGGCCCCACAGACGGACCGGCAGTGCTGAATGTTATTTACACAACAGGAGGATTCGACACAGTAACCCTCGTCTTTGGCAATGCTTATGGCGCAGACACTGCTTCAATGGTGATTCATGTTGTCAACTGCAATTCGATGAATCTGCCATACACGGAGGATTTTGAAGAGGTGGCAGCAGGGGCTACGGCATTAGATGGCGGATTGCCACTTTGTTGGAATTATATATGGAACGGTATTGAATCTACCGCACCCCATGTCATTCCATCGGGTAGTTATGACCTTATTCCTAACATACCCAACAATGCGCTTGTTTTATCGGCTGGTACAAATGCCAATGCTGGCTACGACTCCATTGTCGATCTGGTATTGCCATATTTCCAATATCCACTGCCATATCTTAAGTTAGTGTTCGGTTATAAAAATGATCTTGTCGATTTAGGAACACTTCATGTCGGCTATTACGATAGTAATGATGAATTTGTTGTTGTGAAAACAATGACGAACCATTTTCAATTAACTTATAAAATGGACACTGTCGTTTTTTCTGAAGTGCAGATGGCGGTGGCGCCAATCGTGTTCAGATGGGAGAATGACAACTATTATTCTAGATCGATGTTGATAGACAATGTCGAGGTGACGTACAACAATTTAGCAATCCCCGCACCAGTAGGACTAAGCGTCGACAGTGTGGGCCTCAATAGTGCCAGCCTCAGTTGGACTATCAATGATAGTGATACAGCATACCAAGTGACGCTATTCGAAGGGAGTAATCAAAACACATTTATTGGTGATACCATTGTGACAGATACGTTTGTCACCTTCAGTGGATTGACAGAAGATACCTATTATAGTGTCAATCTTAGATCAATTACACGGACGGGAACCAGTGTGGTGTCGATGCCCGTTGCTTTCCATACCATGGCTCCTTACGTTTGTATGCCGGTTACGGATTTGACAATGACGAGTGTTTCGCCTACTGAGGCCTTGATAAGTTGGAATGCGTCAGACAGTGGTCACACATTCGCCGTCTATTTTGAAGACAGTCTGATCACTGTGACGTCGCAATGTAGCTATCAGTTTACAGACCTTACGCCTGGCACAAACTACAGTGTGGGAGTTAGAGAAATCTGCACTCCTGGCGATACCGCGGAACTGGTGACTCTAAACTTCGAGACTGATTGTTACGAAAGTCTCGAGTTGCCCTTTTATGAAGATTTCGAATATGCTAATGACTTTCTGGTTGATGGAATAATACCTTGTTGGACATTCCATGCAGGAACGGGATATGCATATGTCTACTCTTTGTCAGACGCTGACGACCATTATGTTCTGTATTTGACTGACTCAACGTTCGGAGTCGCCAACTACCTGTGTACACCGCCCCTGGCAGTGGGTAATCAGGGAGCCAGGGTGCGTTTCAAGAGCCAGGTTTCGGACGATGGAAGATTACAAGCCGGAGTTATGATAGACAACGATGATACCACAACATTCATACCTTTTGTCGTTGTGGCATACCAAGAGGGTGGAATGGTTTGGCATGAGTTCCGCACGGACAGCGTATCGGCATGTCACAATGCGGAGACTTATAGCGTGGCCTTCAGATGGGAAGGGGGAATGCAAGGCTATGTGGACTCGCTATTGGTTGATATTGCACCTCATGATAGCGTGGGTGTTATTGTTTTGGATGGGGATTATCTGGATTGCAGAGTATATCCCAATCCGGCAAGAACGCTCGTGAATGTAGAAATTGAAAACATGATCAATGAAACTGCAATCATAACGATTATTGACGATATTGGTCATATTTGTCGGAAAAAAGTGTGTAGGGAAGGATGGACTCAAATCGATGTCAGCACGTTAGTCGCAGGAGTGTACTATGTCCACATAGCCGCAGAAAGGGGAACTTCTGTAAAGAAACTGATTCTGCTTAAATAATAAAGAGCTACAACAAACATCGCACCAACCAGCATTACAATATCAAGATGGAAGTGTTTTGTCCTCAGACTGAATCCTTGTAGGATTTCGTTCGTACCTACGGCATCAATCCTTTTTATGATGGTATTGAGCAACGTTACGCATGCTGTCAGGTACGCAAGCTTGAGCCACACTCGCGTGCCTTCAAGGGGCTCGACGCATGAGTGTGTGGCCTGCACCGCAGCCAGTCCGGGACCCGCAGTGACATGCAGCTTGTGGAATGGGACAAGAGCCACGGTCTACTCAAAATAAACCCTTTTATCAACTGGAGCGAAGAACAGGTGTGGAATTACATAAAGGAACACAAAGTCCCTTACAACGAGTTGCTTGACAAAGGTTATCCCAGCATAGGCTGCGAGCCTTGCACCCGTGCAGTCAGACATATCGATGACATTCGCTCTGGCCGCTGGTGGTGGGAGAATCCAGAGCACCGTGAATGCGGCTTGCATAGAAGATGAATTATTATCAAGCGATGGTAAAAATATAAAAGCGACAAACCCAAAGGTTTGTCGCTTTTTTGTACCCCTAACCGAACTATTCTCGAACAACTTTATGGAAGATCTGGAGAAGATATGGGAATTGAGAGCTTTTATACCAGACCCAACTACACCACCTTTGCTATATCGTTCTACTGATACCGAGGATATGGATTGATGCCAGTGATATAGAAGAATGTTACCTCCTTTTTTTTGACTTGATGCTTTATACTATTAGAGAGTAAAAAAAAGTGGGTAAATATATGAAAAAAGGAAAGTTAAGTAGAAGATGGGTAATATTGTAAACGGATATTGAAAATAGCCGTTTAGGGAATAGTAAGAAAGGGGTTATAAAGGTATCGAGGCGCAGCCGAGATAATGAGGTGTATGGGAGTGTTAAAGGGGTAAAATCATTCTATTCTTTCTATTCAACATCCTCAACCCTTTCAGTTCCTTACAGGGTTTCGTTTTAAATCAATTAGAATATTTTTTAGTTTGCTTAAATTTGTTATTGTTAGAGCTTTTTCACAATGTAAAGACTGAATTTCCCCACATTTCTTTTTGATTTTTTGGGGAGTTGTTTGATTGATATTGCGTACTGCTGCTGATAGAGAAGTTGGAGATGGCGATGAAATCCAAGAAAAAGAAAACGGGGTTTTGAAGGGTGGTAACAGAGCTATCGCAAGAATCATTTTTTCGGAATCTCCACCATGGAGCCGACCGCCTTCGCGCGGTCGTGAAACTATGGTGATTGGCAAAATAATTTTTGCAGAAGGTGATTATATTCAAGAAAAGTTGTATTTTTGCAGCGTCTTTTGAATAGAATAGGATGACGTATTTGCAATTTCGACAACAGTGGCTCTGCGTAGGCTGTTTCAGCATTTACCAAGTGCGTGCATGGAGTGCAGACTTCGATCGCAGCAACCTCACCAGATGGGTCAAAAATGGTTTTTTATGCCGTCTTCGACAGGATTGGTATGCTTTTAGTGAGTTGCTGACAGTACCAGATATTGCCAAATTCATAGCTTCAAGGATATATTCTCCATCATACATTAGTCTTCACAGCGCACTCTCAATCTATGGCATCATTCCGGAGGCGGTGTCGACCATCACCTCCGTAACGTCTAACCGCACAACATCATACGATAATGATTTCGGGCATTACACCTACCAGACAGTAAAACCCAGTTTGTTCTTCGGATACAAGCAGGTACCGCTTAGTCGCGGTGGCAGCTACATGATTGCCGAAGCAGAAAAGGCCATCATCGATTTGCTATACCTATACCCTCAATACGATTCGACAGAAGCGTTGCTTGACCTCCGTTTTGATGAATGGTGGATGCAGGAAAGTCTTGATGTCGACAAGATTAACAGTTACGCCGAGGTCATCGGAAACAAGTCGCTCACCCATCGGGTTAAACTATTATTTAAAGCCTACAGAAATGATTGACATTGAAAGCCTTTTACCATACTATCCAAAGCTGATAGCCGACAACAAGAACTATCACAAGCATATCCTGAAAGAATATGTCGAATTGCTTGCATTGGAGTATCTCTCGCAGTCGCCATTCGCTCCCAAACTGGTCTTTATCGGTGGTACTTGCCTACGTTTGGTTTATGGAATAGACAGATTTTCAGAAGATTTGGATTTTGATTGTAAAGAGTTGACTAAGGAAGAGTTCGTGAAAATGACAGATGCATTGGTATCGCACCTCCAAGCCAACGGACTTATTGTGGAGACTAGAGACAAAGAGAATTCGCGACTTTATGCCTACCGTCGAAACCTATACTTTCCTGGACTTCTCTTTGAACTCGGACTTACTGGACACCGTGAAGAACGATTTTTGATGAAGATTGAAGCACAGGATCAGTGCGTTGAATATACGCCACAAACAGCCATCGTTAATCGCAATGGTTTCCTGTTCCCCATCAGAGTTCCATCTATGGAAGTGCTACTTTCTATGAAACTGTCGGCTCTTCTTGCTCGCGGCAAGGGTCGGGATTTTTACGACGCCATCTTCCTTTGGCAACAAACATCACCTGACTATGACTTTCTGCAACAGCGTTGTGGCATTGGAACTCCCGACGAGCTGAAATCAGCATTAATAAAAAAGATTTCAGAGACCAAAATAGAAGAAAAACAAAGGGACTTCGAGCATCTTCTGTTTGCTAGCAACCAAAGTATAAAAATACTCTATTTCAGCGAGTTCTTAAAAGACCTATAGCCTCAATTTCATATATGCAAGAAAACGACCAGCATGGAGCCGACCGCCTTCGCTCGGTCGTGTAATTAAAATCATATTATCGTCTCGTAAATTCGCTTGCCGTTGTGTTCAATCCATTGGGGTTCAACATCGGGCTTGTTTTTCGAGAAATCGAAAGTTACGAGGTAGCCTTCATTCTTTCCGCGAGTCTCTAGATATGATGCCAGCTGGTCGCGGCCGTTCTGCTCGTACTTCGTCCCGCGCCATATCTTTTCGATTTTTTTGTTTTTTTCGATGTTTTCGCGATGAAAAAAAAGAGAGACAACAAATAATAACCATAAAAAAAGCGACAAACCTTTGTGGATTTGTCACTTTTGTACCGCATATCGGAGTCGAACCGATGATCTACTGCGTGAGAGGCAGTTGTCCTGGACCACTAGACGAATGCGGCGTTTCTTGTTTGAAATCGGGTGCAAAAGTACAACATTTTTTCAGATTGAAAGGCTTTTGGAAGAAAAAACGTTTTCTGTTGTGTGTAAATGGTTTGTTTAGCGTGTTATGCATGAAGAATAATAATGCCCTCCAGCCGCTGATAGGTGGTTGGAGGGCGTCTTTTTTGTCGTGATATTTGGAAAATCAGGCCATGTTGTGAAATACGTTCACCACGTCGTCGTCGGCTTCGAGACGCTCGATAAGACCGTTGACATCTTCCTGCTCTTCGGGTGTCAGCTCGCGCATTGTCAGTGGTATGCGCTCAAATTTGAACGACTTGATTTCATAGCCGTTGTCTTCCAGATACTTAGAGATGGGACCGTAGTTCTTGAAGTCGGCATAAATCATGATCTCGTCCTCGTCGCGGAACACCTCGTCGATGTCGCAGTCGATAAGCTCAAGTTCCAACTCGTCCATGTCGATGCCGTCACGCCAGGCCACGACGAAGCTGCATTTGCGCTCGAAGAGGAAGTCGTTCATGCCCATTGTCCCCAGTTCGCCTTTGCCGCGCACGAAGGCGGCACGCAGATTGGCCACGGTGCGGGTGGGGTTGTCGGTTGCGGTTTCCACCACAAAGGCGGTTCCATGAGGGCCTTTGCCGTCGTAGACCACTTCTTTGTAGGCGGATTTGTCCTTCTCGGTGGCGCGTTTGATGGCGCGTTCAACGTTCTCCTTGGGCATGCTTTCGCTCTTGGCGGTCTGCATCAGCAGTCGCAGCCTAAGGTTGCTCGAAGGGTCGGGACCACCAGCCAGAACAGCCAGTTCGATTTCTTTTCCAATCTTGGTGAAGGTGCGGGCCATGTGGCCCCAACGTTTCAGTTTTCTTGCTTTGCGGTATTCAAATGCTCTACCCATTGTGAATTGCTTTTATTGTTGTGTTATTTTATTTCTGTCAAATC
>JAEEGI010007317.1_pt1 | contig 24743 bp, 17 predicted proteins | sample 8958751 | NCBI WGS metagenome assembly JAEEGI01 (sample SAMN16246545, study PRJNA631951) | gut metagenome | biome: gut microbiome; feature: rumen; material: KS-attached | host: Bos | place: Iran: Karaj | collected 2018-10
GGAAGGCCTTGACGCTGTAATCTGCTACATCAGGCCAGTAGAGAGTGTTGTCGTCGCCCAAAAAGAACTTGTTGTGCTCGTCGTTATAGATAACCGTCGGGTCGTAGGTGCCGCAGAACTTGCCGCCTGGGAAGGTGACGTCTGTCGGCGCAGCCACGGTGATGGTCTCTGGGTCGTCGTATGAATAACGGTAGGGGTTGGGAATCTCCTTGGCTTCAGCAGTCACGGTGACGCCGTAGAACACGGGGTTAGTGATGTCTTCCGCTGTCGTTGCCCACTTCATGATGTAAGGTTTATCAGCCTCGATGCTGTTGACCTCCTTGAAATAGAGATAGAGCGTGTTGCCATCAACACCCGTCTGATGGCCGCCGCTGTATGTGCCTTCCGTATCTAACTCCATCACCGTAGCCCCTTCGAGCGGTGTGTTGTCGAAGTTAGCGATGGCAAAGGGCAGGCAGAGCGTGTTCCAAAAGCCGTCGCGGAAGAGCTTACGGTCGCTAAGCATCAGGTTGTGCTGCTGGCCATCCTTCAAGGTGAGGAGCTGTTCGCGGTTATAGGTTCCCATGTCGTCATAGAGCAGTTCGATGGCGGGCTGCTCAACGGTCTCGACTCCATTGACGAACTTGAATATGACGCTTCCGTACTCCCCTTCCTCGCTTGGTGTGGTGAGCACGAAGCGGTAGTTCTTCGTCAGGCTTTTGAGCTTCTTCACGCTGGCCGTCCAGGTGTCGCTCGACTCGTCTAACTCCTGCACTATCTCTACGTCCATCACGCCGTCGAGGTCAATATCCAAGCCCATCTGGACGTCGTCGTTCATGAAGTAGCCCGTTAGCGAAGTCAGCTGAGCAGACAGTCCTAACGTGATGTCCTGCGACGTGGCTGACGCAAAGTCGATGAGGTAACCCTCACCCCACTCGGCGTAGAGCGTCATGTCGTCTTCAAGGACAATGGTGCTGCCAACATAGTAGCGATTGCCTGTGCCGTCAGCCTTGGTGTTCCAGCAGAGGAACGTCTTGCCCATAGGGATGGTAAAGGTATTGGCAGGCAGAGGGGTGGGTATGCTCTTGCGCGTCTTGACGGTGGACGTCTGACTCACGCCGTTGTTAGAAACTAATGTTAGCGTGACAGGTTCGGTCACGCTGAACTGCAGCGTCACTTTCGCATTATTGTCTAAGCTATAGCCGTAGGTCTCAGCAGGGGTTACGGCATTGCTGAGGAACACAGCATCGTATGCCAAGTTCTGCGTATAGCTGCCAGGCGCAGCTGCCTCCCATGCGGCCTTGGGGATATACACCCACAGCGTGCCGCTCTGCCCCACAGCGGTGAGTGATTCAGAGATACGATTACCTACTGTGTGCTCGCCGGCACCCTTGTAGGCATCTATTGTTCCTAAGGTGCCTTGGAACGTGAAGGCTGAGCTTGCTCCACTTCCCACGAATGGTGTCACCGCCAAGGCATCGGCCTGACGCACAGGCTGTCCTTCGTTTTGGAAGAATCCGAGAGTCAGGCTACTCGCGGTGACGGGGATGTCAGTCCACTCCTGACCATAGGGAATCTCCACCGTTGTCGCTGCCGTTGTGAAGGTAGCTGCGCAGGCGGTACCCCAATCGGCATAGAGAGTCAAGTCGTCTGTCAAGACATCGTTCGCGAAGTCCCACTGGTTGGTACATGCGGCATCGGTGAACCAGCCTGTGCAGACATAGCCGTCGGCAGAAAGCGGGGCGGGTTCCGTGACCTTGTCTTGACTGCTCCACAGACCCGTCTGTGCTTCGGGAGCTGTGCCGTGACCGTTGGCATCGAACGTCACAGTGCAACGCCAATGCTCCGTGTAGTTTGAAGCCACACCGGTATTCCAATCACCTGCTTTATATACTTTATCCCACTGCTTCTTAGATCCGTTGAAATAAAGGTTCTCTAAGTGGGAACAATCACGGAATGCACTACCCCAAATATTACTTAAGCCTGCAGGAAGTGTTACAGATGGAAGATTTTTACAACCTTCAAACGCACTTTCGTCAATAGACACCACTGCTTCAGGAATATAGGTGTTTTTACATCCGAACACCAACGTTTGCTTTTCAGTATCGATGATGGCATTGCACTCGTTGCGGCTATCGTATTTGGGATTGTTCTCATTCACGCTGATAGTCTCGATGTTAGGGCAGTTAGAGAACGCACCGGAGAAAATATCTGTCAAGCTTGCGGGGATGGAGAGAGAGGTAAGACCTACGCAACCCGAAAATGCGTCCCAATAAATAGTTGTCACGCCTTCGGGAATAGTGAGAGAGGTAAGGGTTGTACAATCCTTAAACGCATATTCTCCAATTTTTGTCACACTTGCGGGAATAGTTGTATTCTTGCATCCAACCAGCAACTCGTTAGCATCGGTTTTGATGATGGCATTGCATCCGTTGCGGCTGTCGTATTTGGGATTGTCCTCATCAACGATGATGCTTGTAAGAGCTGTGCAACCACCAAACGCACTGGACTCAATCTCTTCAATAAGACTACCTCTTCTGGGGGCAGGCTCAATAATATACATGTCTTCTGTAATATAATTAAGATTCTCCACGAATTTAGAAATATTGACAGCTGTGAGGTTCGGAGAATTCATAAAACATTTTTTAGAAAACCCATAGACATGCTTCAACGTGAGCGTCTTGACATCATTCTTATTCCAGTTGATCGTCTTGATGTTCTGTTTAGAAAGGTAATTCTCGAGAACAATATCCTGCTGGATACAGTCAATGGTGAGGTTACCGTTTTTGTCAAGTATCCAGTATAGGCATGAGGCATTCTCATAATAGTTATCACCTGTTCTGTCGCCAAACTCGTCGCCGCACCAGCCACAGGAGCCATCATCACATTTGACGACAAGACTCGGAGAATATTCGTAGTTATAGGTGCTCCAGTTGCTCAATGGGCCAGGATAGTCCACAGTGGTCTTAACGTAAAATCTCGTAACACCTTGGCCTGCAACTATTTTATCATAATAACCTTTAATCTTGGCGAAAGACCACCTGCCTATGGAGGCCGGCTTTTCGAAGGTAACGGTTTCGAGGTGGTCGCAACCCATAAAAGCATAGTCACCAATGCTTGTTACATTGGGCAATGTGAGTTCCTTGATGCTTGTATTCTTGAAGGCATTGCCAATCTGAGTGATGGAAGCTGGTAACCTGTTCTCAACCGTTCCATTTGATGTTATAAGATAAATGGTATTGAAGCTTGCAATGTCCGCCACATTCGGCATATACTCAATCTGTGTATCTTCATAAAAAGTAATAGACTGTAGATTTGGGAAATTAGAAAAGCAGTCCGAGCTGACGGAATAGACATTGTAAGTTTGGTTATTCCATTTCAATGTCTTCGGGATAGTCAGAAACTTTACGCTAGCATCCGTATATCCCGTAATGGTGCATTGGGTTGCATTGAGAGCTCTGAAATACCACGAGTTGTCCAAATAGTCATTTTCATGAGCCGCCCACGCCGTGGCCGTCGTTAATACTGCGAGCAGCAGCGTCATGGCTGTCCGCGAAATAATGGTTGTGAAGGTTTTACTGTTAGGCTTCATATTGATGTCGTTTTACGGTTTCGTTGTAAAGTTAGTCGCATTTGGCGGCAAAGTTAAACAAAATATCCCGAACCAACAAACGATTCGGGATATTTAATGTAATTCAACTGTTTATCTTATGTCCTTTTCCTCAAAATGTTTTTAGCAATTCGAGGGCAAAATTACATATTTTCGGGCAAATCTCAAAGTTTTTTTTAGGGAATCATGTAGAAATCTCAAAATCTTTGTATTTTTATCTCATGACACAAGGGGGGCTGACACAGGGAGCTACAGCGTGGTGAAGACAGACTTCGTCTTCAACTAAACCCAAATCGGTCATTAGATTTGGGTTAAACCTATTATTATTTATCGTAAGAGCTGGCGGCAGTATTCAAGGATGTCGATGAGTTCATCCTGAGTCTCTGCTCGCAGCATGCGGATGCGGGTCTCGCGGAAGTTGGGGATGCCCTTGAAGACGGGACTGGCAGCCAGATGACGACGGGTGTGGAGAATGCCGCAGAGTTCTGCGGACTTTCTCTCCGCCCGCTTGTCGTTAGCATCAATGCGCTCGATGTTGATGCGGAGCTGTTCCTCGAGGATGTCAATCTTCTCGTCGAGGGTCAGCTGTCGGCGTGAGAAGATCCAGGGCTGTCCGAAGGTGGCACGGCCTATCATGACGGCATCGACACCATAGCGGTCGAAAGCCGCGTCGGCATCGTCTAACGATTTGATGTCGCCGTTGCCGATGATGGGAATGTGGATGGCAGGGTTACGCTTGACCTCGCCGATGAGCGTCCAGTCGGCCTCGCCAGTGTACATCTGACTGCGTGTACGACCGTGGATGGTAAGGGCCTTGATGCCACAGTCCTGCAACATGGGAGCCAGCTGGGTAATGGTGAGCTGTTCGTGGTTCCACCCTAAGCGCGTCTTGACAGTGACGGGCAGCGAGACGGCATCAACCACGCGGCGAGTAATGTCCAACAATTTGGCATTGGGGTCGATGGTTTCACCGTCGGGCAGGAGGATGTTTTGTAGCATGCCGGCGCCGGCACCCTTTCCGGCAACCTTCTTAACGGGACAGCCGAAGTTGAGGTCGATGAGGTCTGGTCCGGCCTGTTCGACAATCTTTGCCGCCTCAACCATCGCCTCGACGTCGCGCCCGTAGATCTGGATGCCTACGGGACGCTCGTCGTCGCTGATGGTGAGTTTTCGGACGGTGGACTTGATGTCGCGCACCAAAGCCTCAGCCGACACAAATTCCGTATAGACCATAGCAGCACCGAAGCGCTTGCACAGCATGCGGAAGCCAATGTCTGTGACGTCCTCCATGGGCGCCAGGAACAGGGGGCGCTCACCCAAGTCAATAGAGCCAATTTTCATTTAGAATGTGGAATGTTGAATGTTGATTGGTCGGCTTCGCCGATTAAGAATTATTCAATTATCTTTCGTTTTTCGGAATTGGGCATACTCGTCGCAGCGAGTGACGTAGTCGGCGACGTGGGAGGCGTTCTGCTGTTCGAAGTGCAGGAAGGCTACGTGCGCCTTGTAGTTGGGCGATGAGGTGTTGACGCGCATCACCCAGTCGGTGGCCTGGTCATCCCAGACACTCTCGCGCCAAGGCTTGGTGTAGAGGGCACCGTAAGTCAGGGCGAAGAGGGCCTTTTCCTTCAGGCGGAAGTTGGTGGTGCGGCAGGCCTGCTGCAGATAGCCGACGGCTTTGTCGGCCAGACTGACCTCGTTGACGCGCAGGGTGTCCATGACACTCTTGCCGTCACGCATCAGGAACCAGCAGTCGCCCGTGAAGTGGGCCTGGGCATAGCGCACGGCGAGGTCGTAGCAGCGCTGACAGTAAGACTCGGAGAATTTAGCATTACTCTCACCGTCAAGCACTCCCATGCCAGCCTCCATCTGTAGCATCTCGCGACAGAAGTCCATCTTCGGCGAGGTGGTCAGCGTCGGTCTGTCCTCGCCATACTCCATGCGCTCTGGCAACCACTGGCGCTTCATCCACGGTTCGACGGTATATTTACGATAGGCGGCATAGACGGCATAACCCCGTTCCTTGTAGAACGACTGGGGCACACGACCAAGCCACATCATGGCTTCCTGCCACTGACAGAGGCGCATGTACTTGGTTCCCACCAGGTCATTCATCTCCTGACGGTCTATGTCCTGATGCGGCTTCAGATAGCGGTCGAGGGCTGTGGTGGCAGGCTGACTGACATAAAGTAAATAATTAATGAGCTCGTCAACGGCCATCGTGTCGGCCATCACCTGATAGGCGCTGGCCTTGGCAGCACGATAGAGTGCCATCGACGTCTGCTGCCTACCGGCACGGGCATACTTGTCGGCCAATACCTGGTGAACGAGACGGTCGAGAACGCGAACGTAGTGGTAGTCTCCCTCGGAAGATGAAGACGCTGAGGTGTCGTCGGTCTGAGACTTTGCTTTTGAATCGAGCCATTCCAGTTCCTGTGCCAACCAGTTATCGAAGCTGGCATTAGGCTTGCTTTGGGCCGACTTGATGTAGAGCAGCAGGACACGGGCGTTGTCCTTGTGAACCTCGGCACCGTCTAAATTCTGCGCCTTCTCGGCATCGGCCAAAGCCTGACGCTCCTGACCGAAAAGATACTCCAGCCAAGCCTTGGCGCTGAGCCATAAGGCAGGACTCTCGCTCTTGCCCTCGCGCACCACTTGTTCAGCCAACTGGCACATCTGACGAGCCTCCTGCTGTTCGATGTTGCGGATGAAGAGCTTACCCTCGGGGAAGCGGCCTGCCGCCGCATCGACGGCCTCTTGGGCATTGTTGACGAAGTCCTGCAATAGGAAGGGCAACACGGGGGAGTTGGCGTCGCGCTGATACTCGGCGCGGATGGCGGTAAAGGAGCGCTTCTGGTAGTAGATGGTCATGAGACTCTTCCAGTCGCCCTGCTCAGCAAAGAGGCGTGCAGCCTCGTCGGGCTTGCCCGTCTTCAGCAGGGCACCGGCATAGATGTTCTCCATCATCTCCTTATAGACGGAATTGATGAACTGGCTGGCGGTCTGTTCCCAGAAGGTAACGTTCTCCTGGTGACGACCCAGCATCATGTTGCAGCGCATAAAGAGCAGGGCATGCTGACTGCGCAGGCGCGTCTTCAGCTTTCCCTGGGCATACTGGCGCACGTTGAGGAGCGTTTGCTTGCGCTTTTGGAGTTCCTCCTTCGTGGGGTACGACCATTGCTCCTGCTGCTTCTGTTCGGCGCAGTCGATGTACTTTTCCAAGTTTCTGACGTAGCTGACCATCAAGGCGTCACCCTTCCCTTGGGCAAACTTGACGATTTCGTCGGCATTAAACCAAAAGTACTCTTGGTTAGAACCCAAATAGGCCCTCCAGTTGTCCTTTGTCACTTTATCGACACGCGTGCTGAACTCCTCCGGTCTGCAGGCCTTGAACAGGTAGTAGTTATGGGTATCTTCCCAGGCACAGGACAGAGCAACTGATAATTGATAACTGACAACTGTCAATAACAAACTAATGATGATAAATCTTTTCATACGTTTCCGGTTGATATCTGTTAATGTTTTCGTGATCTAAATGATAGGTGAGGATGCTCGCGCTAAGCGAGGGACGCTCCTTTTCGAGGTCGGCTTTCACGCGAAGAATCTCGTCGGACTCCACCCAGTGGTCGATGCGCACGCCGTCGATGTGGCGCTGCCACAGATAGACGGGATAGGCGGCAGCCAAGGGCAGCGGATAGTCGGCGAGATAGCGCACGTAGGGTTTCACATCGCGGATGTCGAGGATGGGGTTTCGCTCTGCAAAGCGACGCGGGTCGCCCGTATTGTAAACCATCAGCACACCATAATCGACTGGTGGCGGCGCCATAGACAGCTGGTGCAAACGGATGGTGGTTGATAATTGAAAATTCTCTACCGCCTTATGATTACTGAGAATATTTCTCACTTCTTCGAGGAAGTGGTAGTACGTCTGGCGGCTGCGGGCGGTATAGTCGCAGTCTATCTGGAGTTCGCGGACGCTCTTGATGTCGTTGGTCTCGTTCATCTGGAGCACACGATCCACAAGTTTCTTCGCCAAGCCCTCGTGCTGTTGGTGCATGCAGTCCTCAGTCATATAGACGGTAGGGACGATCTCCACGCTGTCGGCCACAGGCTCGACAAAGTTGATGGTGGCGTTTGGCATCGGCTCGCCGTCCTGCATCACCACGTCGAAGTAGCGGCAATAGACCTTACGGATATCGTACTGCTGAATGAAAGCCCGTTCCGTAGAGTCTAAGCGCCACTCCGTGCGCCAATAGTACACGGCATTCTGCTCTGGCAGAGTAGTCGTTTTGCTACACCCTGCCAATAGCATCAACAGTAGCCACGGCGCGCTACGCGCTAATGAATGGTGAATAGTGAATAGTGAAAACACAAACTTCAAAGTTTCATTTTTACATTATTACATTATTTAATTTTTACATTTTCACATTGTATGTCCACCCTGCCTGATTGCAGGCCGGCGCTGCTACACTCGAGCTGAAGGGCAGAAGCAGTACAGCTGCTCTGCACCAAGACCTGAGCCAAGCCGTTGAACGCTGGTATGTGGAAGGCCTTGCAGTCGAGCTCTTTGGGGTGGTCAGCACCTAAGTAGGCTGGGTCGCCATTGCCCACACCTAAGATGCGGCCTTCGCCCTCTAAACGGAGGTCCAGTTCAGGACAGGCATTAGGCACGAGGCGACCTTTAGCATCCTGAACCTCGACAGTCACTACGGCTACGTCGCGACCGTCGGCTGTCAGCGTCTGGCGGTCAGTTTTCAAGACGAGTTTATAAGCCGGCTTGGTAGTTTCGATGGTCTGCGTCAGGATGCGCTTACCGTTTTTATAGCCCCTAGCCACCACGCGGCCAGGTTGATAGACGGCCTTCCATTTCAGGTGGCCATTCTTCGGCATCGGCTGACGACCAAGTTTCTTGCCATTAACAATCAGCTCCACCTCGTCGCAGTTGCTGTAGGCCCACAGCTCCACCTCCTCGCCCTCATGACCTTGCAGGTTCCAATGGGGGAAGATGTGCAGCACGGGCTCGTCCGTCCACCAAGCTTTCAAGTACCACGCCTCGTCTTTCCAGAAGCCGCAGTAGTCGAGAATGCCAAACTCCGAGTCGTGGGCAGGATAGGACAGCGGATTAGGTTCGCCGCGATAGTCGAAGCCCGTCCAGTAGAAGAGTCCTGCTGTCCAGGGACGGTCGGCATAGAATTGCCAGCCGCGCTCGATGACGTTGGGAGGGGTTGGGTGTTGGGCATTAGGTGTTGGGTGATAGTTGATGCTGACCATGCGGTTCTTATCTTCTCCAACAAAATACACGCCACGTGTGCCACAGCCTGTTGTCTCTTCCGTACCGACTATCTTCCACGTGGGGTTATTACGTTTGCGGTTATCGACGTCGTTCTGGACGATATAGTTAAAGCCCACCACGTCGAGTCCCTTGATGAGTTCCGTACCACCGGCATTGGCGATGGTCGAATGGCGCGTAGGATCCAGCAGGTGGGTGTATTCCCTCATGGCGGCAGCTACGCGTGTACCTTGAATAGTATTCTCCAAACCCCACTCTTCGTTGCCGTCACTCCAAAGGATGACAGAAGGGTGGTTACGGTCGCGCTTGATCATGTTTTTCAAAAGGCGCAGGTGCTCGGCATTGATACCCGTCAGGCGGTTCTCGTCGATGACCAGTATGCCCTCGCGGTCGCAGATATCGAGCTGGGCTGGCGTCATGGGATTGTGCGAGGCACGATAGGCATTACAGCCAAACTGCTTCAGCTGGCGAATGCGCCAGGCCATCAACGCCTCAGGGATAGCAGCCCCCACGCCGGCGTGATCTTGGTGCATGTTGACGCCCTTCAGCTTCAGTTGCTGGCCATTCAAAAGAAAGCCCTTGTCGGCATCAAAGTCGATGTCGCGAATACCTGTCGTCGTGGTATAGACGTCTGTCACCTGACCATCGACCTTGACTGTTGTCTCAACCTGATAGAGATAAGGGTCGGTGGTGCTCCACAAATGAGGCTGGCTGACGGTCAGCTGTTGCTTAGTTGCCAACGTCTGCTTACCTTGCAGGGTTAGCGTGACGGGCTCGGCCTTGGCCATTTCCTGACCAGCGGCATCCATCAGTCGCTGTTCCACTTGACACGTCTGGGCCGTCAATCCGTGATTGTTCACCTCTGTTTCCACATACACGACGGCCTTAGAATACGGCGCCTTCAGGTCGCTATAGACAAACGTGCCGAAAGGTGCTACACTAACGGCAGCCGACTTCAAGAGCCAGACGTCGCGATAGATGCCTGCACCTTCGTAGAACCAGCCTTCCTCTAACGTCGCATCGGCTCGCACACAGATGAGGTTTTCGCCACCGTAGTTGGCATACTCCGTGACGTCATAGACCTGTGTGGCATAGCCGCTGGACTCGCAACCTAAGTAGAAGCCATTGAACCACACACGGGCATTGCGAAAGATGCCATCGAACTGCAGGGCGATGTGCTTGCCTTCGTCCTCCTTGCTTAAAGTCATCACCTTGCGATACCAGCCCACGCTGGTCTCAGGATATTTATAACCAACGGTCTTGTAGCCGTGGGAATGGCTGGCCTCTGGGGCATAGGGCAACGTGGTCACCCAGTCGTGGGGGATGCGCACCGCCTGCCACGTGGAATCATTAAACTTCATGGCATACGGACCCTCGTTATGGATAGAGGCGGCCTTCGTCAGGTAGTTGAAGTACTCCGTACCGCAGCCGAAGTCCTTCGCGGGGTCAGAAGCATTTCCAAACGCAAACTTCCAGCCGTCGTCCAAACGAATGACTTCTCGCACACTTTGAGCGCTCACGCCAAGCGCCGAGAGCCATGTTGCCACCACGATGATCCACCGCGCGCTACGCGCTAATGAATAGTGAATAGTGAATAGTGAAAATATAGACTTCATAATTCTTCCATCTTTTATTCTTTTCTTCTTCGTGTGGCAAAGATACAACAAACTTTGAACTTAAAACTTTGAACTTTGAACTTTGTGGGTACTTATTAGAGTTATTTAACGCTTATACAAATCATAAAGTTCAAAGAATAAAGGTCAAAGTTCAAAGAAAAAGTATTACCTTTGCACATTGAAAACTTAAAACTAAAAATAATTGTCTCATGAAAAAGCTATTATCCACAGTCCTCTTAGCGCTCTGCGTACTGACAGTCAGCGCACAAGCCGGTGACGAAACACAAAAGCCCAACTTTCCGACAAACGCTCCCCAGCTGGAGTTTGCCCTGCAACTGAAAGTCACTCTGGGCGAGGCTTTCGGCATCGACAACACCCAGCATGGCCGTCGAACCGTCATCCCCATCACAGGCGGAACCTTTGAAGGACCAAACATCAAGGGAACCATCATCAACGGTGGTGCCGACTATCAGCTGAATGGTGCCAACGGCCGTTCGGAACTGGAGGCTATCTACTGCATCAAGACCGACGACGGCATCTATATCCATGTCCGCAACCGTGGCATCATTGCCAGCGGAAAGGATGCCAACGACAATCCGTCATTCTACTTCAAGGCCGCACCACAGTTCGAGGCACCCGCCGATAGTAAATATGGCTGGCTGAACAACTCCCTCTTTATTTGTGAACCAGAGTGGTCACAAGGTTTCAAGGGAATCGTCCTCAACGTCTGGCGCGTGAAATAAAAAGGGAGGGTTCTTTTCAGACCTTGCTGAAGATCGTTTTTATCCGAATAACGCAAAAAACGGGGGAACTCAACGTTCTCCCGTTTTTTAGCTTCTTTCAATCTTTTACCTAAGTAGAATACCTTCTTTTCTGAAATACGTCTGCCAGCAATGTACCGCAACTAAATTCGTCTGTTGCGCAGAGTCGTTAACAGTATGCGCATGTAAGCACCGAACTGTTTCTCGTTAAGTACGCTCTTCATCTGGCGAGCCTCCTTCCTGACAGCCTCATGGATCATGTGTCTCTGCTTGGGGCCTTTCACCGAGGCTAACGACTTCATCTCGTCGCTGAACTTGTCGTGAATCTCCTCTACAGCATCCATCTGTTTCTCGTCTAAGTCAAGCACCTCCGAAAGGCGGTAAATGTCACAACTCATGTCAAAACGTTTGTCAGACTTTGTTCCTGCAAAACTGAACGTCACTGCCATTGCGGCAACCAGTGTTAATACAATCTTTTTCATAATCTAAAACTTTTTTCTTTAATTGTTGTTATCCTTGTTTTGTTAATTGATTTCAGAATGTTATTTGCTATCCTGTTGTCTGTTCTTATGACGCCAAGAATTGTAGAAGGTTTAAAACAAATCCTCTTTTTTTTCTATTTTTCATCTTTTACTTCGTAACTTTTTTCAAGAAGTTCGAAAAAGCAAAAAACATTATTTGGCATTTTGCTCACTTATTCGTACCTTTGCAGCATCAATTAAAAACCCATTAGTAATATGGCACTTACTCCTTTGATAAAAAGACTACTTAAACCAATAACTCTTTGGCTGGCTACACTTGTTGTGGTGGCGGCAGTCTTACTGTTCTTCGAGGCCGACCTGCTGTGGAAAGTACAGCAGCATAATGTTTTCCTCGACACGACGATGTTCTTCCAACAGATGATGGCGATGCCGGGCGGCATGCTTGAATGGTTAGCAACGTACTTCTCGCAACATTTCTATTACCCCTGGGTGGGCGTCATCATACTCTGCGGCTGGTGGCTGCTACTGATGTGGCTGACGAAACGGGCGTTCAACATTCCAGACCGATGGACAGTGCTGACGTTAGTGCCTGTGGCTATTCTGATTGTCGCCAACATGTGTCTGGGCTATTGGATCTACGTCATCAAACTGCCTGGCTATTTCTATGTGGCCACCATTGGCACGACGGCGCTGGCAGCTTTGTTGTGGGCGTACAGAATACTAAATGAGAAATTGGAAATGAAAGGAACGAGACTCATTCCTCTTTTATCATTCCTCATTTTGGGCTGTGTGGTGGGCTATCCGTTGATGGGTGTCTATGCGTTGGCTGCCGTAGCGCTGATGGCCGTCATGGCGTGGCGAAAGGACTCATTAACCCTTAACAATAAAGTCCTCATTAGTATTGTCGCTTTGGTGAGCATCGTGGCCGTCCCGTTGTTCTATTATCACTACGTCTATTGTGGTACGAACATCATAGACCTTTGGCGGACAGGCATTCCCGTCTTCGAGGTAGCCGATAGCTATCCCATGTACTATCTGCCGTACTACGCTCTGGGGCTCTGCTTCCTTTTGTTGGCCGCTACGTATCGGGAAAGAAAACTTAAAACCCCTTCAAGCGCTGAACCAAAGCCAAACGCCAAGAAGCAGCACAAAACCCAGAAGGCAAAGGGTACAACGATTACTTCTTATATCCTACCTCTTACCTCATACATCGTCATCGCAGGTGCCGTCTATTATTTCTGGTACAAAGACGCCAACTTCCACCACGAACTGCGCATGCAACGCTGTGTGGAACAAGCCGACTGGGAAGGCGTCGTCGCAGAAGGCACAAAGCAGGAGGGCGAACCCACCCGTGCTATCGTGATGATGCACAACCTGGCGCTGAGCCGATTGGGGCGCCAATGCGACGAGATGTATAGATTCCCTAAGGGTTCGAAGAAGAGCAACACACCACTGCCCATCTTTATGTATAACGTCGCTGGCCGCATGATGCTCTATCAGTATGGTTCCATGAACGAGTGTCACCGCGTCTGTATGGAAGAAGGCGTGGAGTACGGCTGGAACGTGGAACAGCTGCAATACCTGGCGCGCGCCGCCATCTTCAATAAGGAGCCACAGGCTGCTCGGAAATTCCTCGACATCCTACGACAGACCAGCTACTACGGTGATTGGGCCGACCACATGGAGGCGCTGCTCAACGACCCAAAACAGTTGGCTCAAGACAGCGAGACGGGACCTATCACCCACATGATGCACTATACCGACCGCCTGGATGCCGTAGAAGGCTATGTAGAGAAAACGCTGATGAACAACTTGGCCAGTCAGGACGCCGACGACATCTACTTCCAAGAACAAGCCGTGCTGGCTGCGATGTGGACCAGGAATCCTGACCTCTTCTGGCCCCGCTTCGAACACTACGTCAAGCTAAACGGCGAAGAAAAAATGCCGCCCCGTATCTTCCAGGAGGCAGCCTGGCTCTTCGCCAACATGCAGGGTCAGCAGGGTCTGGACGAATGGGTGCTTGAGCCTGGTGTCAAAGAGGGCCTCAACGGTTTCATGAAGCAGATGCAGCGCTTCAGGAAGACTCCCAGTTCAAATGCCAAAAGTTACATGTTAGCCTATTTCGGCACAACCTACTATTTCGAATACTTCTTCCTAAAAGATATTACCTACTATTAATTGAGTTATATGAAACATAGAAGACAGCCGGAAGGTTTATTCACTATTATTTATTCATTATTATTTAGCATGATGCTCGCATCATGCGCTGGACACAAGATACCCGAGAATTTCTGGGAGAAGGACGAACTGCCAACCATCTATCCTGACTACTGCGACGTCACGGTGCCCATCAATATAGCACCGTTGACCTTCCAGTTCGACGGCAAAGCCGATGACCTTGTAGCACGTCTGACGGCAGGCAACGAGGAAGTCGTTTGTGGTGGTGACAAGGTTCAGCCCGATGCCGACGACTGGCAGAGTCTGGCAGAGGCAGCCAAAGGCAACGCCATCAAGGTGGAAGTCTTTGTGGAACAGAACGACAACTGGACGCGCTACAAGCCCTTCAACATCTTCGTCTCGCCTGACTCGATAGACCCCTACATCAGCTATCGACTCATCCCACCCTCCTACGTCACTTACGAGGAACTGACCATCAACCAGCGCTGCTTAGAAAACTACGACGAGAGTATTATCTACGACAACCTGCTTTGTACGGAAGGCGCCAAGGGACAATGCATCAACTGCCACAACTACCAGCAGTACAACCCCAATCGCATGCAGTTCCACGCACGTCAGAACCTCGGCGGAACCATCATTGCCTACGACGGCAAACTCAAGAAGGTGAACATGCGCAACGACTCCATCCTCTCTGCTGGCGTCTATCCCACGTGGCATCCTACCCTTCCACTCATCGTCTACTCGACAAACATGACGGGACAGATATTCCACAGCGTCAATCCTAACAAGATTGAGGTGTTCGACTCGGAGAGCGACCTCATTGCCTACGACGTGGAACGCAACGAGGTAACGAACATTGAAAATGATCCGAACGAGATGGAATGCTTCCCATTCTGGGCACCCAACGGCAAGACACTTTACTACTGCAGCGCCCACTTCGAATACAGCGACTCCGTTACCGATAAGGGCAAGGAGCTCATCACCCGCACCCAGGAGGCGAAATACAACCTCTACAAGAAGAGTTTTGACCCCGATACCAAGCAGTTCGGACAACGTGAATTAGTCTTCGCAGCCGACAGCCTCAACAAAAGTGCAACCCTACCCCGCATCTCGCCCGACGGCCACTACCTGATGTTCGCCCTCGCCCCGTATGGCATCTTCCACATCTGGCACCACGATGCCGATCTCTGGATGCTCGATTTGCAGACAGGGGAAGTTAGAAACATGGAAGAAATTAACTCCGCTGACACCGAGAGCTATCACTCCTGGTCAAGCAACGGTCGCTGGGTCGTCTTCAGCAGCCGCCGTTATGACGGTAACTACACTCGCCCCTTCATTGCCCACATCGATGCTAACGGTCGCGGCAGCAAGCCCTTTGAACTGCCTTGTGCCGACCCGGACTATCATCGCCAGCTACTGAAGAGCTACAACGTCCCCGAGTTCATGAGCGGCCCTGTCACCATCAAGCCCCAAGAGTTTGCCGATGCCCTCAAACAAGAAGCAGAACCCGTGAAGTACGTTATTAAAAGGTAAAAAAGTAAAAAGGTAAAAAAGTAAAAAAGTAAAAAAACGATGGAAACGATGATAACAAATATAACACATTATAAGTTGCAAAGGTTGTTAAAGGGTGTTTTTCCTTTTTACTTTCTTACCTTTTTAGCTTTATTTATGGTCTGCCTGACTACAATGCCACTTAAAGCGCAGAACCCCATTATCTGCGACCGTTATACACCAGACCCAGCACCCTATGTGCACGGCGACACCCTCTATCTCTTTGTTGACCACGACGAGAACGAGACACTCAATAACTATTTCACCATGAAGGACTGGCTGCTCTATAGTACGGTTGATATGGTGAACTGGACTTACCGTGGTACGCCACTGACGTCTGCCACTTTCTCTGCTTGGGCCAAACAAGACAACGACTGCTGGGCCAGCCAGTGCATTGAGCGCAACGGCAAGTGGTACTGGTATGTCACCGCTACCATTAAGGGTGAGGCCTATCCTGGCATTGGCGTCGCTGTGGCCGACAACCCTGCAGGACCTTATATAGACCCCATCAGAAAACCGTTAGTAAAAGGATGGTTCAAGATTGACCCCACCGTGTTTATCGACGACAACGGACAGGCCTATCTCTATTATGGCAACAACAACCTATGGTATGTGAAACTAAATAGTAACATGACATCATTCACTGGCAGCGAGGTTTCCGTGAATGTCAAAAATGAAACAGCCTTCGGACCCCACAAGAACGACAATGGCGACCCGAACTTTGAGGAAGCATCATGGCTTTACAAGCGCGACGGGATGTATTATCTGGAGTATGCTGCCGGCGGCGTGCCTGAGCACTGGGCATACTCTACGGCCAATAAAGCCACAGGTCCGTGGACTTATCAAGGTAAGATCTTGGGAGAGGCAGAGAACAGCTTCACCATTCACGGCGGCAGCGTGGAGTACAAAGGTCACCACTATATGTTCTACCATAACGGCAAATTACCCAACGGTGGTGGCTATAAGCGCTCTACCTGTGTGGAAGAATTCACACCCAACGCAGACGGTACCATCCCGTTTATCAACTTCACCAGCAAAGGCGTAGAACCCCTTCAGACGCTGAATCCCTTCGTCCTACAAGAGGCCGAGACCATCAACCAGTGTCAGGGCGTACTGTGTGAAGGCGACTATAACGGCTGCTATGTCTCCCACCTCAGCCGTAGCAATTATATGAAGGTGCGTAACGTAGATTTCGGCGAAGCGGGTGCCAAATCGTTCAAGGCACGCATCAAGTCGAATGGTAATATAACGCTAGTCGTTCGTACAGAAAGCAAGTCGGCTGACGCCAAGGGCAGACTGACCATTGAGCCAACCAACGGCGAGTGGGTTGAACTGAGCTGTGAACTGACGCAACCTATAACGGGCATTCAAGACCTGTTCTTTTCCATTACTGGTACGCCCACATCACAGTTCAAGTTCGACAAATGGCAATTCTCTGAAGAGACCACAGGTATCAAGGAAATTGTTAGACCTGAAAGTCAAAGCGACCATGCCCAAGGCAAAGATCATAGTTCTTCGACCAAGGTCGAAGCGAGCGAGCTCAAGACAAAGTTCTACGACCTGCAAGGCCGCCAGATAAAAGGTTCACAGTCCCACCATTCCATACAAATAGTGGGCGGAAAGAAAATCATCAAATAACTTTGAAAGACTTCTTTACTTTTTCAATTCTATCAAGCGGTAGTTGCCGCTGAGGTGCATGAAGGCGAAAAGGCGTAGCAGTCCATCATAGTAGGCATCGAAATAGCCATCCTCAAAGGGTTCGTGGCGTGCCTTCCACAGGGCATCAACGAACTCTTTCTTTTTCTCGTGCTGACAGAGAATGGAAGCAGCTGCCAACGTGCTGACAAGGCCAATGCTATGGCGCAGTTTGCGGAAGCCGCCTGCCTGAAGAATCTCGTTGCCCTCAGGCAACGTACCGTCGACGCGATACTGATCTACAAAGGTATCGATACCCTGACTATAGAAGAAGTTCTGAATCGTCTCACCATACTGCCGTTGCCAAAGGCTGTCCTTGCCACTCCATTCGTAGTCAAGCGTGATGTTCATGGGCACACGCCAAGAGTCGTAGCGGAAGTTATTGTTACCGTTCCTGCGAGGAGCTGCGCCTTCAGGACGCTGGGGCATGCCAGGGAAACGTGGCATCTGCATCTCACTACCGTCATACTGACATTGGTCACCATTCAAGCCGGTCTTCTCGTTGATGCACTTATGCAGAAATTCGCGGCTCTTCTGCGCACACTGGTTCCAATAGTCGCTGCGTCCGTCATCGGCATACTTCGCCCATACCTCATAGAAAGCCGGGATGTGATAAGAAGGATCGGTAAAACGCTGGCCGAATCCATCAGGCGTAAAGGTGATGAGCTGTGTCTCAGGGTCGATAAGAAACATCTTCTGGGGACCCGTCTCCCTTGGACCAAAGCCAGGGAAACCACCCTGACGAGGTTCGGGGGTATATTCCTTAGGCTGGATGCAGTCGAGGATAAACTGAGCCTCCTTTTTATAGTTGATGCCCGTATTATCGCCCCAACGGTTAGAGGCGAACAGTAGCGCAGTAATGAAATACAGCTCACCATCGCTGGCAGCACCCTCGGCATTACGCGTGCCGTCCGTCTTACAACTCCATGCAAAGTAGCCCTTGCGCGATCCGTCCTGATGTTGCATATATTTCTTGCTCCAGCGCCACAGGCGGTCGAAGATGTCCTTCTCACCAAACTGCACAGCAATCATCATGCCGTACGACATACCCTCAGTACGGGCATCGTGGTTCTTGACGTCAGAGACGTATCCCATTGTGTCGCCGACCTCGAAATACACTTTGTTGGGGCCACGGAATACATCGTTGAAAACTTCCTTCAGTTTGGCATCGACCTCAGCAGGCTGATAACCCATCTCAACAAACACATTCCGATAATTACCTGCTTCAGAAGGAATACATACTGCACAGGTTGCAAGCAGCATAAAAAGTAAAGCTTTCATATACTGTTTATCGTCTATATTATTATCTATTTTCAATTGCTACATGAATCTTCAAATGAAGATCTTCCTCTCTATTTGAATATCAGCTGAGCAAACTCATGAAGGCTGCGACGCCAAGTCTGCCACTCATGTGCCGTTTCAGGAGAGACATAGCTATGGGCATTGAATCCCAAGGCCTTCAGGTTCTCGGCGGCTTTACCTACACTACCATCTCCTTCGGCCATACGGGTCTCCTTGCCACCAGCGCTCATGAAGAGCACCTTGTTGGTCTTCTTGAAGTCAGCCGCATCTTTCAGGTCGTCGACGCTGAACGTACCACCACTGAACATACCGACATAGGCGAACGTCGTGGGATTAGCCAGTGTGATGCCACGCGTCTGCATGCCACCCATTGACAGACCAGCCATAGCACGGTGCTCAGTGTCCGCAATCACACGGTAGTTTTTCTCGACCATCGGAATGATGTCTGTCAACAGTATCTGCTGGAACGCTTCGAAGAAATTACCAAAGCCTCCAGGACGAGGACCACCAGGACGCGGACCGTCGGGACGCTGTCCTTGAGGACCACCAGCACGCGGACTACCAAAGCCAGGCCTACGCATCTCTGCGGGATCAGGGTCACCTGGACGACGTGTGTCAAGTCCGTTGTCCATAAAGATGATAAAAGGCACTGCCTTACCCTCCGCAATCAGGTTGTCCATGATGATGCCCGTCTTGCCTTGAGCTGACCAACCTGTCTCGTTCTCACCCATACCATGCTGCAGGTAGAGAACAGGAAACTTTTTCGTGGGATTCGTATAATACTCATTGGGCAGGTAGATGTATCCGTGACGCATCTTCTCCTGAACGGTCGACCAGTAGTACACCTCATTGATGGAGCCCTGAGGCACGTTCTTTACGGTATAGAAAGACTCGTCGGCAGCAGGAATATCAATACCACTGCCCCAACGACTGGCACCATAGTAATACTTGCTTCCCGGATCAGGCACAGAAGCACCGTCGATATTCAGCTGATAGTAGTGGAAACCTTCGTCCTGTGGAGCAGAAGTACCAGTCCACACTCCGTTCTCGTCCTTCGTCATCTCATAGATCTTGCCAGCAATGTCAAGTCCGACGAAAGTGGCCTTAGGCGCTGAGATCTGTGCACGCACCATGCGCTGTGAGTTGACCATCGGGTATTGTTTACCACCCTGATTCGTTGTAGCAGGCTTAAAGTCCTCAACCTCTGCTACTACTGAAGGAACTGTAGGATTCTCTCTGGGAACACCAAACTGGGCAGATGCCGTCATTGCCGCAAAGGCAGCAACCATAGTAAGAAGCTTTCTCATGTTGTTAAGTCGTACTAAAATTCTTAATTATATAATCTATAATTTTAAATCTTCAATTATAATTTAGATGCTGGTTTCATCTAAAAGTCAATTCTTATCTCGACTTGTTAAGCAAGATTAACACTTTCCTCTTTTCCTGTCTGCCAGAAACATGCCCAACAGAATAAGTATTGAGCCAAGGAGAAACCACAACGTTATGGGCTCGCCAAGAAGAAACCAGGCAAAGATAATGGTTGTAACAGGATTCAAGTAAACGTAGTTGGTGGCAACGACAGCCCCTAACTTCTTCAACACCCAGTTCCACGTCAAGAAGCACAACATGGAAGCTACGCACCCCAAGAACAGCAAGTTCCACAACAGTTGGAGCTGTTCAAAAAGCAGATGAAGGTTCATATCAGGATACAATATATAATAAGGTGTCATCGATAGCAATCCGTAGAAAAACACCTTACGGGTGACGAACACCGTGTCGTAGCGCGCATTGGCAGGAATCATCAGCAGACTGTAGAGTGCCCAACAGAGACAGGCAGCAAAAGCCAGCAAATCGCCTCGTGGAGAAAGATGGAGCACGAAGTGTCCGTTCATAACCACCACAATGACACCTAACGCAGCCATCAGCGTGCCTAAGGTCTGCAAGCCACTCAGCCGTTCCGTCTTATAGAAAAGCCCGATGATAGCCGAGGCGAAGAGCGGACACAGACTGACAATGATGCTGGTATTGGTCGTCGTGGTGTAGTTCATGGAAGAGTTCTCTGTCAGGAAATAGAGCGAGCCTCCCGTTACACCTAATGCTGCCATGAGCAGTTCGTCGCGCCAGGAATCTGATAGCCAGCGGATACCTCTCATCAGACAGTATACCAGCAACAGCACGTAGGCAATGATGAAACGTAGAATAAAAATCTGAGCAGCACTCAGTCCACCAAGCAACAAGAGCTTGGTAAACACGAACGTGGAGCCCCAAATGGCAATCACCACGAACGCTACAAGATGAAAAAGATATCGGTTCAACATCTCAGAAATAAACCTGCATCATGCGGTTATGCCATATTTAGCCATTGGGCATAACGCCTATAATACAGCTTTCTTCTTAAACATGCTGGACATGCTGTGTACATAATCCGTCGGCGTGATGCCGAAAGCGAATTTGAAGGCGCTGTTGAATGCTGCTGAATTACTGAAGCCACACTTGCTGGGCATTTCATCCATCGAGCAGTCCGAGTGCTCCATAAGTATCTTTGCAGCATATTCAGCCCGTAGGGAGTTGATGTAGTCAAGTGTCCTATCAGGATCCTTATAGCGTGGAACCAGCTGGCAGAACGTCTCGAGATCGACTTCCATAAAATCAGCAAGCGCCTGCTGGTTGAAATCAGGATTCGTAAAAGGTTTCTCCTTGTTCACACGGGCATCCATCTTCACGTAGAAAGCCTGACTGCCATCCGTCTGGACTGCCTTGGCAGCCTTCGACTTAGACCGGCTCTTCTTCATCACCTCTTCCTGCTCGTCAAGTGTCAATGCCCCGTTGGCCACAATGGCACGGTAGTCATCCAAAGCATTGAGTATTCGGATGAGCTGTTGGTTTCGCCGACTGATAACCCTATTATAATGGATGCCAAAGCCAACCAGCACAAGTAGCCCGATAACGACAATTACCAGTACCCAGATGATGGAGTCGGCCTCGGCCAACGTCAACGCACTTGCATGGCAGAACGAAGTAGCTAGTAATAGCAACGAGGTGGTTACGGCGGTTCTCTTTCTCATATTTACAAATATTTGGTTGCAAAGTTAAGAAAATTTTTCCATACTTCCAAATCTAAAGTACTCTTTTGAGCACACTGCCCATCTTTTTTCTTAACTTTGCACCAAATATCTGCTCCATGCGGCGCTATCCGTTCAGTATTTGCTCTGCATGCTCTTTGGTCTTCACCTGCTTGCCGGCGAATATCTGTTCGATAATGCCCTCCTCATTAATAATAAAGGTGGTGCGGATAGTCCCCTCCGTCTTCTTGCCGTACATCACCTTCTCGCCCCAGGCACCCATAGCCTGCAACAACGTCTTGTCAACGTCAGCAATCAGCGGGAAGGGCAGTTCGTGCTTCTCCTTGAACTTGACATGCGAGGCTGCAGAGTCTTTGCTGACGCCCACCACTTCGTAGCCTGCGCCTTGCAGTTCAGTATAGTGGTCTCTCAGACTGCAAGCCTCAGCCGTACACCCGCTGGTATTGTCCTTCGGATAGAAATACAGCACCAGCTTACGTCCCTTGTAATCACTCAGACGGATGTCCCGTCCCTGTTCGTCCTTGCCCAGAATCTCGGGCGCCTTGTCTCCAATGTTCATAGTCATTATTCTTTAATTCTCTGTCGTTAGGTCTTCTATCTGGTCAATAATGTCCTGATACTGGCGCTGGGTCTTGAGGTGGGTGCAGACGCCGCCAATAGTACCGATAATGGCTCCTATGCAGCCGCCCCATAAGCCGGGATTGTTCAGCAGGTCGTGATCCTGCTTGTACAACTCATAAACGAACCAGCCCAACCAGAGGAGCACCATCGGGATGCCGATGAGCAGCCAGTCGCTGTCGAACTTCTTGGCGCGTGCCATCTTGCGGCGTACATCCACCAGGTTGTTTGTCATCAGGTTCGAATCGCTCACGTTCCTCTTATTATAAAAGGTGGCGCCGCCGCACACCAGCATCATGATACATGTGGCAATCCAATAGATGAAGGAGAATCCCCACAGTTTTATGAATGCCCAGTAGCTATAGGGTATTACCAGAATGCAGAGGATTATCAGCCAGTAGTATGTGCGGTTAATCATGCCTGCGGTCTTTTCCATTGAGTGACGGATGAAGCGATCGTTCACTATCTCCTGCTGCTCCAGCTTCTTCTTCAGGGTTTCCATCTGCTGGTGCATATTCTCTAATTCAAAAGTCTCGTTGTTCATAATGGGTTCCTTTCAATTTTTTAAGTTTTACATTTTCTTTAGCTGTTCTCTGATTCTAAACAGACGTACACTGACGTTCTTGGCAGTGATGCCGACAATCTGTCCGATCTCCTCGTAGCTGAGGTTCTCGAGCCAGAGCAGGACGATAGCTCTATCGAAGGGCTGGAGCTTGGAGATACGCTTGTGGAGCATAGCCACTTGGCGAGTGTCCTCGTCACGGTCTTCAAAGAGGTTGATGTCCATTGTCAGCCGGACTTCGGATTGGCGTCGCTTCTTTTTCCGATCTATAGAGATACAGGTATTCAGGGCGACGCGATAAACCCACGTCTTGATGTCACTGCGATGCTCGAAGCTCTCGAAACCTTTCCAAAGATTGACTAGTACCTCCTGGAACAGGTCGTTCACTTCGTCAGCATCCTGCGAGAACATGTAGCACACAGTATAGATGGTGCTCTTCTGTTCTGCCACGGTTTGCGCAAACTGTCTTTCTAATGTCGTCATTGTCTCATCTGTTTTTTTATCGACCTTGGTCGCATTGTACCTTCAGGTCAAAGAATCATTTCACCCATTAGACGCAGCAAAGTTACGAAAAACTACACGATAATCCAACAATTTTTCGTATCTTTGCACCTGAATATGGAGAAAATAGGATTGCTGCCTCGCATCATCATCGCCATCGTGCTGGGCGTATTGATAGGAAACGTGCTGCCAGAAGGCGCGGTGCGCGTGTTTGTAACGTTCAACTCAGTATTCAGCCAGTTCCTGGGATTCCTCATCCCGCTCATCATCATCGGACTGGTGACTCCTGCCATTGCCGACATTGGACGGTCGGCAGGCAGATTGCTGTTGCTGACAGTAGGACTGGCCTATGCAGACACCATCCTTGCGGGACTCTTGGCTTTCTTTACTGGCACGGCTATTTTCCCAGCGCTGATAGACGCGCAGCCGTCGATAACGGTAGAAAACGTACCAAAGCTACAGCCCTATTTCCTCTTGGAGATACCACCCATACTCGACGTGATGGCTGCGCTGGTGAGTTCGTTCGTAATAGGCATCGGTATCGCCTATACCGACTCACCAACGCTGAAGAAAGGCTGTTCAGAGTTTCGCAACATCATCGAAAAGACCATCGCGAAGGCCATCATCCCACTCCTGCCACTATATATCTTTGGCATCTTCCTCAGCATGACCTATGTGGGCGAAGCATATCATATCATCGTTGTATTTGGCAAAATCATCTGCATCATCTTCGTACTGCACATCGTCATCCTCCTCTATGAGTTCCTCATTGCCGGCGGAGTGGCCAGTAAGAATCCGCTACGGCTGCTGGCGAATATGCTACCAGCTTATATGACGGCCCTGGGTACCTCGTCGAGTGCTGCCACGATACCAGTCACCCTTCGACAGACCAAAAAGAACGGCGTAAGCGATGACATTGCCAGTTTCTGCGTTCCACTCTGCGCCACCATCCATCTTTCTGGCTCGATGATGAAGATTACCTGCTGCGCTCTCACCGTCTGTCTCATCGGCGGATTGCCACACGACCTGCCGCTTTTCCTCCATTTCATCGTGCTTTTAGGCATTTGTATGGTAGCAGCCCCTGGCGTGCCAGGAGGAGCGGTGATGGCTGCCTTAGGGCCGATGGCAGGCGTATTGGGCTTCAATCCTGACGCCCAGGCGCTGATGATTGCCCTCTACATCGCAATGGACTCCTTCGGCACCGCCTGCAACGTGACTGGTGATGGCGCCCTCGCCGTCATTATCGACAGACTGCATAAGAAACACACTACATGATTGGTTCATTCTCCTCTTCAAACTCGCGGATGCGCTTCCTGATGGCGTCGAAGTTCGGTTGAGAAAATCCTTAGGATAACCTTCGGAAAAGTACTGGATAACTGACAGAAATCGTAAGCGTATCCGCTTTGACGCCTTGCGGGCTATTTGGTTTTTGTATACCTTTGCACCATCAACTTAAATATCAGAATGATGTATTACAGTGCAGTAGGTATCCGCTATTCGAAAATCTGGGATGAA
>JAEEGI010007321.1_pt1 | contig 24733 bp, 17 predicted proteins | sample 8958751 | NCBI WGS metagenome assembly JAEEGI01 (sample SAMN16246545, study PRJNA631951) | gut metagenome | biome: gut microbiome; feature: rumen; material: KS-attached | host: Bos | place: Iran: Karaj | collected 2018-10
AGCAGAGCATCAACTACGTGAAGGGTGCCAACAACCAGGAGGTTCAGGACTTCTTGGCCCGTCGTCTCTACGACATGACTGGCGACATCATGATGTCGTTGCTCATCCTCGACGACGCCACCCATGCGCCGCACCTCTTCACTCAGTCGGCCAACGTCTATGTTCACGCCGCCGAGGAAGACGTCATCGGCAAGAGCGTCTATGTGAAGAACTTCATCGAGGAAGACCTGGTGAACTTTAGGGCGAAAGCTAAGGAAGATCTGGATTGATTGACTTTAGTCCTGTTGAATTATACACGGTATGCCTCGGATGAGGTGTACCGTGTTTTATGTGAACGAGGATTGAGGGGGATAAATGACGAAATAATTCAAGTATTCAGATACTGCGTTCCGATAGTTAAAAACCGTATATTTGCCTCCAATAAAAATCAAAATACGATGAAAACAATTGAGAAAATAAAAAACGACATTGCCAACAAAAAGCCATTTCGTTACGAAGAGAACGGCGTAATAATAACAGGCGAACTTGACGAATATGATGATTATATTTTTAGTGGAGATTATGACAAATACGGTATAGCAATAGTATTTGATACTATGATGCTTGACATGGATGAAACCATTAAAGAATTAGAATGGTTTTTTACCAACCCATTGGATTATTCCTACCATCGTTATAAGTATTTCTTAACGATGTCATTTGAAGAGTATTTGGACTATCTAAATGGCGAAGAAGATGAACTATGAGTAAGCCAGATGCATCGCTATCCCCTAATTCTTAACCAACGGTTGGTGATAGTCCAAACGATTTATATACCTCTTCAATAATCACCAACACTTCATCCCGTGTCGGTTGGTTCTTGTTATTGGTCTTTGGGATGATAATACAATGGTGGATGTGTAGAGCGTTCCATTGTTTTGAGTATAGGCGTTTCAGTTTTAGATGAACGAGAATTGAGGGGGATAAATGGTAAAAGTGCGTCTGGTTTGTTATGTCCGCAAGTTTTAATTGAACGAAGAGTGAAGGGAGATAAACGCGGTGAAGTCAAGCGGTAAGCTGTAGTTCTTCTTCATTACTCTAGCTCCACGCCGCCGAGGAAGACGTCATCGGCAAGAGCGTCTACGTGAAGAACTTCATCGAGGAAGACTTGGTGAACTTCAGGGCTAAGGCGAAGGAAGATCTGGATTGATTGACTTTAGTCTTGTTGTATTATAAACGGTATGCCTCGGATGAGGTGTACCGTTTTTTATTAATCATAGGAATTCAAAATCCAATAACGAATTGTATTATGCCGAAACAAACTATCATTATTGAATCAAAGTCGCAATTGTCGGTAAAAAACGGTCTCCTTTCTATAGTTAGGGATGACAATGGAGAGGTGTTGAGGTCGTTTGAGGATGTTCAAACCCTATTGATTGAGCATCATTCCGTTTCACTAACTATCCCGCTATTAAACAAGTTGTCTGAGAATCAAATACTAGTTATCTTTTGTAATGAGAAGCATTATCCTCAATCTATGTTGATGGACTTGGAAGCCAATTCGTTGCAGACCAAATATTTTAGGAAACAGGTTGAAATGTCGTTGCCTCTGAAGAAACAGATTTGGAAACAGATTGTTGAAGCCAAGATAAAGAATCAATCCCTGTTGTTGGACGAGTTATTCCAATGTGGGGATTTGCTTTCGAGGTATTATAACAATGTCAAAAGTGGGGACGCTTCCAATCGGGAGGGTGTTGCTGCGAATTGCATTGGAAGAAGTTGTTAGGGAAAGGCTTTATTAGAGATAGGTATGGGAAGGCACCGAATAATATGTTGAATTATGGATATGCCTTATTGCGTTCGGCTATGGCCAGGTCGTTGATGGATTCTGGGTTGATGCCCACATTGGGGGTCTTTCATCGTAATTATTTCAATTCTTTTCCTTTGGCTGATGACATTATGGAGCCTTATCGTCCATTTGTGGATAGAAAGGTGTATGAGTATTATCAATCGGGCAAGACGGAAGTGGATAAACAGTTTAAAGTTGGGATGTTGGAATTATTTTATTCTGATTTGAAACGAGATGTATTGACGAAAACGACGGCATCTCTTGTCAATATTTTATGTCAAATTTCCAGGGTGATAAGTTATCCTGAATTCAAATGAAAAGCGATGTGGGTGTATGTATCATTAAATCTTCCTTTTCGGAGTAAGAAAAGGAAGGCGGCCAATGACTCTTTTGTCAGGGAGTTGGTAAAAGATGGGTTTTCGAAGTTGTATCCTACGATGTATGTCAGGTATTGTACGTCGTTGGGGAATGCGTTGATTCATAAGAAGCGTGTTATGGAAAGGTTGTTGCCATATGGGAATGTCAGTGTTATTATTGTTGCTGACCAGCAGTCGGACTTGGCTTACCATTATTGTGGGATAAAACAGAATGAAAAAAACGAGTTGAAATTACCTAAAGTTCCAAGTTTGATTGAGTTTTTTTAATTGAAATTTCTTTTTAATCTATTGAAAAATAGATTTTTGTGTAGTGATGGTTTTAGATGAACGAGGATTGAGGGGGATAAATGTAAAAATGCCGCCGAGTTGCGTAAGGAATATTTCCCTGATGGTGTGAAAGAAGACAAGAATCCCGATTACTTTTTCAGAGGAAGATTTTTGGATGGGAAAAGCGCTATGGATATTAAGATTTCAAGTGTAAAAATAATGAAAAGGAAAATCCAAAAAAGACTTGGAGAGGCTTTTGAACAAGCAGATGATGTTCTTTTGGAAATGCCAACAACTATTTCAATTACCGTGATAAAAGACGCAATAAATGGTAAACTCAAATCATCAACGCATAAACACAATGTATATGTCAAGTATGGAGAGGAATTATTGCCATTCCCATAAATAAACAGCCCCGCGTTTGCGGGGCTGAGGGCGGTCGGAGTCTCTTTCGAGGCTCTATCCGCTGCAAAAATACAAAACTTTTGGATAATGCAACATTAAAATGAAAAAAAATGATACACAATTTAACTCACGATGAATACGCCACAGAATACGTAAAGTTTTAGATGAACGAGGATTGAGGGGGATAAATGTGTTGAATTACAATTCACGGTGAAGTCAAGCGGCGAACTGGAGTTCTACTTCATCAAATTCCTATAAAAAAGAAAAGCCAAGGTTTAAGTATCCGCCTCCAGATGACGGGCTCTCCTTGACTTTCGGCTGCAAAAATACAAAACTTTTGGATAACACAACATTAAAACGAAAAAAAATGATACACAATTTAACTCGTTTTAGATGAACGAGGATTGAGGGGGATAAATGGTAAACAGTAAAAAGCCAATAAAATGATGACGTTCTATCATGGCACATCAGTGCTTTTCAAACAATTCGACAATGACCATACCCTTGAAGGCGATGGCAAAATCAAACATGGTGCTGGCATCTACCTCACAACTGGTTACAAAAGGGCCGCTCATTATTCAGGTAAAAAGCCTGGAGCTACAGATTACTATGTTTACACCGTTGAAATACCCGATCTGACCTCTGATAATTGTATTGGATTCAAAGAAGCGGTTAACCCGTCAATCATTCAACGAGCCGAAAAGGAACTGAAAGAATCTATACCTCATGAAGTTACAATGGATGGAAAACTGTTTCGAAAACATATTGCCATGAAACTTGCCGGCAAGAAGAAAAACGAAAAACTGACAGTTGACGACGAAATCGCTGCTGCTGATTTTCTGGTCAAGATAGGTGTTTTATACAACAAAGTGCCCTATATATGGAAAAAACCCTTTATTCACTACGATGTCATCGTTATGAAAGCCGACGTCATGCGTATTGCTAAATTAGTGAAGGTAGCTCTGGCCTTCGACAAGAAGACAAAGCATCTTGAACTCGTCGAAGGCTCAGAGATAGAAATCCCGTTAGATAGTTTTTGAAACTATGAGTTTATCATACAACAGATTCCCTTGCGGGAATGGAGTTAAGTTATAGTTATAAAGCGGCGGCATAAACAAGTTGACTATTCGTAAGCTCCACAAGCCGCCGCATGTATAAAAATGAACGAACTCCATTCCCTGACAGGGAATCTCAACAAATTGATTATGTAAACTAAATTCGCTCATCTACTTTATAACCAAAAACAATACCTATGGATATAAAATACCCTATCACCGGCGAAGAAGTCGCCAAAATGGCAGGTTGCTGGGATATGTACATGACCTCGCAACAGAAAGACATCCTGAATGAGCTCACCCCCGAGACCATCGCGCACGGCGAGTTCCCCGTCAGAGCACTGCTCTACAACTCGGTTTACTACCCCGCATCGGCCTTCGACGGCGGTGTCATCCGCGACTGCAACGTCAACCGCAAGGACTGGAATGTACTCAGCTTCGTGTACGTCGACTATATGGCGACAGAGCGTGACTTAAGCGAGACCGACATGCCGCGAGGCTATCGTGTCATGGGCAAGCGTCGGCTGACCGAGACCGAGCTGGTCCCCAACGGTTGGACCCCACAGATCCCCCCACACTTCAACCTGGAGCGTTATCGAGACAGGGTAAGTCATTTCGCCAACAGACATCCCTTCGCCACCTGGATGGTGTTTGAGCGGCTGCCCGAGTTTGGCGAAGACCATGGTCCCAAGCGCTTCTCGCTGCTCTACCTCTGCGCCGACGGCGTAGCCACCTACCAAGCCTTGTATTGGACCCACGGCGTGCATCCCCGTGCCATCGCCATCATCCAGCCAGGCACCGGTTTCGGAGGCAACTGGACGGACTTCTTCAAGCAGAGCGATCCGTTCTATTGGACGGTGAGCCACAACGCTGCCGGCATGCCCGACTACGTCTACTGCGGTTACTGGTCGCAAAACAGGGCTACCAGCCCCTCCGACACCCCCGAGCGCATTTATTTCGACTGGCCAGAATACAACTATTGGCAACCCGCTGTGGGCTATCCCCAGAGTGAGGTGTTTCTTTACAAAAAAGAAGCGGTAGAAGGTTGAAAAACCGCTCCCTTTGCACTATCTAGTATTGTTACACTTCAATTCATTCACCAACTAAAACCGTAAAGATTATGAAAAAGACATTCACTATCAACAATTTCGACAAGCACCTCATCATTGAAGACAACGGCAAGACTTATCTGATTGACACTGGCTCACCTTGCAGCATTTTCGACGGTGACGCCCTGGAGTTCTTCGGCCAAACCTGCCATAAGAGCACCATGATGGCATTGGCGGCCCAGGTCATGCCCACCGACATCTCCAGCCTGCTCGGCATGCATGTCGACGCCCTCATCGGCAACGATATCCTCAAGCATTTTGCCATCTGCTTCGACTATGGCCAAGGCGAGATCACCTTCAGCGATGAAGGTCTCACGCTTCCCGATGCCGTGGCCATCCCCATCGACACCTGCTTCGGCGTGCCCAAGGCGAAGATGAGCTTGCTGGGCGACGAAGGCCTCTTCTTCCTCGACACCGGAGCCAAAATCAGCTATGTGAACTCGGCTACCACCAGCGGACTGACACCCGACGAGACCGACACCGATTTCTATCCTGGCGTGGGCGACTTCGAGACCCCCGTCTTCAAACTGGACACCACCATCGCCGACAAGACTTTCCGTGTGCGCTATGGCAACCTGCCCAAGCTGCTGGAGTTCTCCCTGATAGGTCTCTCGGGCACCAAGGGTGTGATAGGCTACGACTTCTTCAACAACTTCAAAGTGCTGATTGACTACAGCGCCAACCAAATGTATCTGGCATGAGAAGAAGTGGAATCTATAAGGGAAGCATTATCAATTAGTCGCGTCAGAAAAGAGTTTTCCAAAGGTGGCTTGAGATGGTGAAAAAATTGTATATTTGCACTCTAAATAAGAATAGATACTTATAGAACAAAAATAAAGAAAACTAGGGTTCGGGGGATTCATCGCGATAAGTATGTTTATTCACAGAAGCGTGGATATTCATGAATCATTAGAAAATGAAAATGTTAAATCAGGCCTTAGGCGGGAGATCGGCTTTCGGGCTGGAACCTTTGGCGACATCTTATCTCCTCTCCCTTCGGGGATGCATGTTAAACATCAAACCCGCTTTACTCTCGAACCCTTTTCTTTTTGATCAACCGATATGAGCATAAAGACATTAATCGAATTTGCGTCGGACCAGATGCTTACCCAGTTGCTTGTGAAGGAGCGGGCCAAATGCCTCCGTCGCAACCGCAGCGACAAGTATCACCATCTGGATAAAGAATGCAAACTGGATGAATTGTCCACACGCAAGATGCTCAGCCGCATGATGCCGCCACGTTACACATGGGTGAGACCACCATCATCAAAAAGAAAAAAATTGCCCAACAGCGCCTTGAGCAGCCGTAAAAATGCGGAAAAGGCCCTGCTGATGACCATCAAGCGGGACGAGAAAGAACGGAAGGATAATGGCAAGACCTTCGGTTATCTGGATGAACTTCACGCGTATTTTGACCGCATCCGCAAGCGTCTTTCAGAAGGACAATTGCGGCTGGAATCGCCACAATTGATGCCCATTTTCAAGGACAAGGAGAAACTGAACGATGGAACATGGAAGGTCACATGTCGCCCACTCTCAGTTTACACCAAGCTTGATGACAAAATTATTTTGGCCTTGACAAGCCGTTACCTGACCCGCTACTTCAACCGTTATCTTCACGAAAACATCTTGTCCTATCGTGCTGCACGAGACTTCCAAGGTGAGAAGCACCGTGTCACGGACTTCAACGACGGTGTCGCTTTAATCAAAGCCTTCAGAGAGAAACATGATGCAGAATGCATCTATGCTGCGGATTGTGATATCAAAAAATTCTATGATATCATCCCTCATGAGGTGGTGCGAGAATGCTTCCGTCGCATGCTTGACACCTCTCGTCTGAACGAAGATGGAAAGGGGCAGGTGATGCGGGTGTTGGATGCCTATCTCAACAGTTACAACTTCAACACCCATGCGTTGAAGCAATCGCAAGATCATCCTGGGGTTTTTGGCAAAGTCCAGAAAAAACTGCGTGACAAAGAAGGGCTGAACACTTACCTGCTCGGGAAAGTGGACATTCCCAACGAGGAATACCAGCATCGCGGTGTGCCCCAGGGTGGGGCATTGTCACTGCTGATAGCCAACATCGTGCTCAACGATGTCGACAAAGTCATTGTGGACCATCCCGACGACAACCGGCTCTTCATCCGCTATTGCGATGACATGATTCTCCTTCACACCAACTATGATGAGTGTTGCCGCCTAATAGACCGTTATGCCCATTCGTTGAGCGACCATGGATTGATTTACCATGATTTTGAGCATGTCAGTGAGTCGAAATGTTGTCCATCTGAGGGTGGACAAGCCGTTGCCACCACCAAGCATTTTTGGGAGATCAAATCCCATTTGCCGTTCCTATGGGGGAAAGGCGAAGGCAACAGCAACTTCTATATCGGATTTCTGGGTTATGAAATCAGGCGCGACGGGCGCATGCGATTGCGTAAGAGCAATATCGAACGGTTTGACGAAAAGTTTGTCCGACTCCGTTACGCCCTACGCCGCTACCAGAAGAAACATAAAGAGAAAGAATACTTGCCCCACCGAAAACAGATGCTCGATAAGACGATGAAGGGCATAGAGGTTTATACCGCTTTCGACATGCAACAATTTAAAAACTCTGCCCAGTACCGACATTTGGAAAAACAGCGGCGGAGGATGGAAAAATAAGGATCTATCTCCACACCAAAAAGAATCACTGCCGCAACAACTTCGCGTCTTCCATTATTTGGTCAAACAGGATTACAAATGGTTTATGTTCTATCTGACAATCTTCCCCTTGCCAAAATAATGCATTAGCGAACTCGGTTATCTTTTTGCCCAGTGCGGGTTTTCTCACAAGGAGATCGTTGTAAGTAAAATTGCGATCCATTAGCAGTTCCACCAACAAATAAAGATATTCGTCCTCTTTCAAGGGATAAGAAAACACCCCTGGCTGAACACTTTCTTCATTAGTGACATTAGTGTCCACTAAAAATTTGGACGATTAAAAATTGAATGTTTAACTTTAAAATAATAACAGTTCACTATTATCGATTTGTTCTTTGACATCGTGGTAATCAGTTTTATCGAAGAGATCCCTGAGCGGAGTCTTGTCGGTTAGCGAGATGCTCAGTATCTGAAGGACCTCGTAGGTCGAGCGTTCAAGTCGCATGTCGTGTTGGACCACGGCCACAAGACAGAAAGTGATGATGGCGACATATATCTGCGTTTTCACGGCGTTCTCCGAAGTGCCCCAGAACTTCTTGATTTTGAGGTGCTGTTTCAACCACTTGAAGAACAGCTCTATCTGCCAGCGGTTCTTGTAGAGCTCCGCAACCAGCAAGGCTTTAAGGCCTATGGCGTTGGTCAGGAACATGAACTCACGTCCCTGCTCCTCGTCCCAGTACCTAATGAGCCTCATCCGTTTCGGATAGTTTTTCGACGGGTAGTACCCTGCCAGCTCTATCTCGGCATCCGAGAGGACGCTCTTCGGAAGTCGCCGTTTCCACTTGACAATCTTGTACTTGAGGTTGCCCTTGGAGCGGATGACGAAGAACGACTTGAGCACATTGATGCGGTACAGTCTCTTGAAGTCGTTGTAGCCTCGGTCGAAAATGTAGAACGAGCCCGGCTCGTAGGGTATCACGTCCATCGCCTTAACGTCATGAACCGCCGCCGGCGTGATGTGGAAGAAGGCCGGAACTTGGGTTTCGACATCGTACATCGTGTGAACTTTGACACCGCCTTTCGTGGTCCGGAACTTCGCCCATTCGAACACGCTCAGGCACAGGTCGATGGTGGTCGAGTCGAACGCATAGACGTTGCCTTCGAGCTCGAAGATGTCCGTACACCTCTTTCTTCTTGCTTCGTCTATCATGTGGTAAGCAAAGTCCTCGAAGATACGGCAGTCTTCATCTGCCGAAGGTTTTCGGCAAAGATAAATTCAAATCCGTTTCACTTCAAAATCTCTGGGATTAACTGATTTTACTACTATTTCAAAGAACTATATCGATTTTTTAGTGGACAGCAATGCATTAGTGAGAATTAATAAGCAGGTCATCTCGCACAGGTAGCAATAGTGATCTAAATCGAGTACTGGAGCAAAGGTGTTGTCATCTATATCCATACCGGGACATGCCAAAAGCCTATCAAGTTCTCTGTTTTTACCTATTAGTTTTTTTGCGTCTAACAGATTGACATAATGGCTATCGAAACCCGATTGATCGAGAAACCGTCTTAACTGGGTCACCTCCGCATCAGTGTAGTCAAAATATAAAACGTTAGGCTTGCTTTTGCCAATTTCTTCAGGATCCATATAAACGCTATAGCATTTTTTAAGGCTCAAAAGATAATCTTTTGCCAAAAGATACAACTTCGATTTTCTTTCAGCTTCTTCAAGGAGGATTTTTAACCTTCCTTTAACAGGCTCCACTCCAAAAGCATTTTGAGCTATTTGAATATTTGATGGCAAATCGATTTGTTCCAGGCGATCACATCTGTCGAAGGCAAACGCTCCAATGCGCTTTACACTTGAAGGAATAATGAGATTGTCCAATTCAAAACACTTAAAGAATGCACAATCGCCAATACTGCGCAACCCTTCGGGCAAGGTGACCGTTTTTAGTTGGTGGCATTCGCGAAACACATCGTTCCGAATGGTTCTCAATTTCTTTGGAATCACAACAGTTTGCAGACTTTTACAGCCCGCAAATGCTGCTTCTCCTATGACTGTGACGCTGTTGGGGATGATGATGGAACGCAGATTCTCGCAACCCGAGAAAGCTCGTTTCCCTATGTGACGGGTGCCTTGGGGTATTTCAAACTCAACGAGATCCAAATTGTTTTTATATGCTTCGTCGGGAATCATCATGGTATGCTGTGTTGTAAATTTGAGCTTCAAAAATAGGAAAAAACATATACACCCGAAATAAACAGAAGCTTCATTTTTCTGCAGATCATATAGAAACTGAAAAAATCCAAACAAATAATTTGAAGAAATTTGAAAAAATCCAAGGAAATAATTCGGCTAAATTTGAAAAAATCCAAAGGAATATACCAGCTTTTGAAAGTAGACAAGGAAAATAGTGGGGGATTCTGTATCTGATAACACAACTATAGGTTGAAAGCATCCGGCAAGATGTCTATATAGAGTTGTCAGAAAAATCAATGAGTAAACCATAGATGATGGTAAAATTTGTATATTTGCGCAATAAAAACAAATAACATCAACTCTATGATTAAAATTGAACTTATTAACTGTGCTGTAGATCCGACATCTAAAAAGCCAGAACTGAGCGCTGCTATAGAAATGAAGGAGAGGTTTGAAGATGATTTTGCGAAATATCCTAACGCTTCGGGAAAGTTATATATATTACATAGTGTTTCCATTTTTGGTTATAAGATAAGAGATATTGATCTACTTTTAATAGGCACATTTAGAAATTTTGACTATAGAAATAAATTGACAACAAAAAACTATGGTGAAGTAATGGGTCTTAATATTGATAGTTTTATATGCAATATAGAATTGAAGGACATGGATTCTGTTACCGATAGGGAGGGGAATCCTTCACTATGGAAAAAGGGGACGGCTTATATTTACAATTATAAAAACAGCGGTGAAAAAAACATTACAGAACAAGCTTTTGACCAAAAGAATGAATTCAGGCAGTATTTGAAGGACGTCCTTAATATTAGTCCTTATATGTGCGATCTTATTTGGTTTCGCGCATTAAGCCGTGATCAATTAAGTGTTATCAGAGGCCCGGAAAAAGACAACGCCCTTGCCGCTGATTTTTCGTTTAAAGATCTTTTAGACAAGCTCTTATTGGAAATGAATGTCACAAAAGATTATGATAGTTATCACCTCAATGGCTTTTATGCAAAAGAAGAAACCATCCCTCAATTATGTAGTTTTTTATGTGAAAAAAGAGAGACAAAAGGTCTAACAAAAAAGAAGTTTGAACTATTGTCCCAGGGATTCATTGATATTGATAATCTTAAGAAAGGGGTGGGCGACAAACTTACAATTATGTCTGGTAGAGCCGGTACGGGAAAAACCATCCAACTCTTACAATTAGCATTTCGACTCGCTGATACAAATAATGATAAGAGGTGCTTGATTTTGACGTATAATAATGCTTTAGTTTGTGATATCAGAAGACTGATCGATTTTACTGATATCCCTATAGAATTGGATGGTCGAACGGTATCCATACAAACGGTAGACTCTTTTTTCATACAACTTATGGTTATGTTTGAGATAGTAGAAAATGGTTCATTAATGCCATTATCCAAAGATTATAACCAAAAATTTAACGAGGCTTTACAAAAGTTTTATGACACATTTGTCAAGGATTTGGAAAACGAGGGCGTGTCGACGCTGAAAGACTTGGTCGATAGCAGAATCGACTGGGACTACATTATGATTGATGAAGGACAAGACTGGCCTGATTTACACAAGAATGTAATCTTCAAATTGTATGGACCTCAAAGAATTGTTGCTGCAGATGGTATAGATCAGTTTATGATGTCAACAAACAGGCAACAATGGACCAGAGGACTCGCCAAGGATAAATATACTCAACAAAAAGAAATGGAAGTAAACTTGCGTCAGAAGACAAATCTTGTGGAGTTTGTAAATGTTTTTTCATCCGAATTGAATTTAGGTTGGAAGACAAAAAAGAACAAGGATCTTAATGGCGGACAGATTGAAGTTTATTCAAAATATAACAACACCATACATGAGGAAATTGTTGAGCACTGCAAACGCTCTATGTGTGAGAATTATGATATATTAATTCTTGTTCCACCGTCAATGGTTACTATTAATGATGACGGTGAGTCTCATTTTTATAAAATTAATGAATATAAAAGAGCAGGGATAGACGTGTTTGATGGAACAAATTTTTCAAATCGTCATCGTTATCCCACAAAAGACATGGCACGTCTTTATCAGTATGATTCGTGTCGAGGATTGGAGGGGTGGGTTACTGTTTGCTGTCAGTTAGACGAATTACTCAAATATAAGATTGATACCACAGATAGAAACGCAATAAAAGATATGTATCAAGGTTTTGATGTAGAGCAGGGAGTCAAAAAATTCGTTTATTTATGGGTGTTAATGCCTTTAACTAGGGCTGTTGATAGGTTGGTAATTACATTAAAAGATCCCAAGAGCGAGATAGGTGTCATACTCTATAACTTATCCGAACGATTTGAATTTGTAAAGTGGAACATTGATTAAATAAACAATTATTATGGGACAAAACTATATCAATTGGACAGGCGCGTTAATTAATTACTTTTTTTGTGGAAGAGATGCTAGCGAAGAGGTGTTCTTATATGTTGATGAAAGAATTCTTGATCAAATAGGTGAAGAAAACGGATTAGGTGATCATAATGATTTTTTAAGTACTGTTTTACTGACGCAAGAAGAAAGAGCAAAACTATATGATCAATTGTATTATCAAGGTTATTTATCACGAAGATCACCGCAGGTCAATCAGATAATACAGGATTCTCACAATATTTTACAATTCGCTAAGTGTTTATCTGAAAGGAAAGATCAACAACTATATTTCCCATATATTATATTGGTCATATACATTGCTAGTTTGACAGATAATAATAGTGATACTGCCGTGGGCGGATTTTTAAAACAGTTCCTTCGTGAGCATTTACAAGATGAAAACGGTAATTATTCTGCTTTAGAGTTTCTGTTTGAAAAACTACATAAGGACTATCCACAATTTAGTAATAAAACTCGTGGACACCATAGGTATGTTGGCTTATTAAAATATCAATTGCTTTTAAGTAAAAACGAAATTAAAGAAATACAAGAAGCTTTAAATAAGATTTCTTATGAAGAAGACTTTAATACTACATATGTTGATAAGATTCGCAAGATTAAAGATTATGTAAAAGACCACGTAAAATTAGTTTTGAAAGAATCATTGTCTAAATACGATTACCAGTATCGTATAAATAACATATTTGAGAGTTTTGATCTAGAATCATATAGAGAAGCGCGTCAAGATACTGCTACAATTTGTTACCGTGAAGATTTTGCATTATTTCTCGATTTTTCTGAAGGACGTGGCTTTAGATTGCTTTCCAGTTACAGACCAACTGGAAAAACAATATTGTATCAAGGTGGAAATCGCTTTACTTTTACTCCGTCCATAGACTCTATTGACACGTATAATGATGAGTTCGTGAATTATAATGAGAATTATTTTGTAGAGTTGAAAGAATTCTCATTATCAACAGAAAGGATGGAAATAAAACCTATCGCCTTAGGCAATGTCGTTTTCTTTTACAAGTATTCTGATGGTGGTTATATTCAAAGCAGAAATGCATACAATAGAAAAGTTTACGTCTTTGTAAAAAAAGACAGAAGAGAGAACAATATTTGTCGATGGGAAGCATGGGCGAATCAACATGCCATTAATTGCAAAAGAATTGATGAAAACTATGAAGTCAGTGATCTAACTAATAATGTTTGGGCTCTGTATTTAGCTGATGGACTGACAGCTCCATACTATACAAAAGAAGATAATTGGGACTTAACTTGTTGCAATATTGGCATTGTAAGAAGAGGCGGAATTATATGCTCCAATGAAAAGAATGTCTATTTAATAAATGCATTACCGTATTTCGAATTTTCTAATAATATCCAAAGGGAACATGTAACTATAGAAATACATAGAGAAAATGGTCAAAACCTCCAAAAACCTTTGTTAGAAGGTGATGATTATAGATGCTTCATTCAAAGTAATAGGTTGATAATTGATCTCCTTAAAGATCTGGATTTCTCGGAATCAAGAAAGATTGAAGTTAATATTAAATATACAAATCCAACAAATGGAGAAACAGTGACGACAGAAGAGGTTTTTTGGGTTCGTGGTCAGAGTATTTCATATGATCAAAACAACCTGTATCGTTTTGATAAATGGGGAGAGAAAACAGATAATGATGAAATGAGTGTACAAGGGAATATTGTATCTGGAATCGCAAAAAACAGTTTAGGTAGGGCTTCTCATTCTTTAGATGTCTTGGAATTTAGCGACATTCATGCAGATCACTTTTATTTTATCAACCTCTTAGCGTCTAGTATATACATGGAGTCTGATGGTAAAATCACAAGGGATAAACTAAAGAAATGTATTAAATATGCTGCAACAAGACTTAATATAAGCGTAAACGAAGATGGGTTTGTCACAATGGTCATCAGTTTGTTAGTTAATTGTGGATACATAACCGCAGATTATAGAACCTCCCATTATCAAGCTATTCCACCCGCATTTATTAAAATCCCCAGATCTTTCCATGCCGGGAGCACTAACCAAGTATGGATGTTAACTGGAGCCTATACCAGAAAATTCATGAAAGATCTCGATGATTTCTGCACAAAAAATGCTGACGGTAGTGAAAGAAAAGTTTCTGTTAGCAAAAAATTCAGGTACAGTAAAACACTTGACAATTCTCGTGGAAGTCTGAAGTTATTACCTCCTATTATTCTGTTAGCTAGCAATTTTGATCCCGAAGAATTCAAGAAGAGATTCCCATATCATTTTTTTGACATTATTAAAACATACGATCAAGCTCTGGATTTGCTTTCATTGGTTTCTCCAATATCGGAATATGGCAATACAATGGAATCTATTCCAAGGGAGAGAGTTGACGTATCCAGATTCATAAGGCCGAAATCCAATGAATTCCCAAGAGTTAGAGAAGACAACCCTTATGAATATAACAACCATATTTATATAGAAAACTCAGGAGAGGGAGATTTCTTGAAGCCTTCTATCTCAGAGAAGTGGAATGAATTATTCTGCTACTATAAAAGGAATAAACCATTTATTATAAAAGGCACTCAGCACATTTATCTGCCTGAAGACCTTCGCTTGCCGAGCCTGATCCAACGTTCTCTATTTATCATGAATGTCGGTTTGCCTGCATATAAGAAAGTTTTTTTATGTGACAACCCATCATCAATGATGTTCACAAGGATGAAGTCTTATAAGATAAACGATGACAGGCTCCAAACTGTGTATAAGATCCTTACGGGAACTATTGATTTTAACAACCTCTATCTAAGAGAAAGAATCGTATCAGCAAAAAATAATAAGAATGAAAAATGGGCATACCATTTGAAATTGTGGAGTAAACAAGATAAGGAGGAATTAAACAAGAGAATTCCTGATAGAATCCTTGTCTTGGAATATGCCAATTACAGGTATAATACTTCAGAGATTGTTGCTGCTTCAAGTTTGTTCAAAAATAAAAAAGGGCACATCCAAAGTACCTATGTAATGAAAGAAGGTAGACTTTTTGAAGTTACATCTAGCTGTAATGAAATAATGAGTTTTATCATAAAACATCCTTATTGGCAATATAAAGATATTCATTTTGCAGAGCATCCTGCAGAATTCGTATTACCTAGCAGAGATCTATATGACATTGAAGAAATAACCATCTTATAATAATATCACTATTATGAATAGAAATTATTACGAACACCTTTTGTCACAAGACCCGATTGGGGCTTTTGATAAAATCAAAGAAAACTACATCCGTTATTTTGAGAATGCATATAAAATTACAGACAAGAATTTGGATGAGGAACGTATAGGATTGTTAAAGAAAGACGACAATCTATATAAATCCCCATATCTGGAATTACTACCAGAATACAATTCTTATGAAGGCATCAATGATATAGGTGAATTGGCAAAGACTTTCACCGAGGCGTTTGGTTCAGAAGATGTTTCCAGACAATTCTTTGAGGACTTTATTAAAAAAGGCTTGATGAACTATATTCCTTATGTTCATCAGGTAGATATGCTTAAGAAGGTCTTCTGCCATGAAGAAGGTCGATACAACAACGCCGTCATCACAACAGGTACTGGCTCTGGTAAAACAGAATCTTTTTTACTTCCATTGTTTGCTCAACTTTTTAAGGAGGCTAAGACGTGGGGAAGGGTCACTAATGACACTAAGTGGTATAATCATAATAAAGGTGTTTATGATCCATGCCAACGTTTGGGTCAAGATGATGCTCATATACCGGCTCTTCGAGCATTGATAATGTATCCTATGAATGCTCTTGTTGAGGATCAGATGGCACGTCTTCGTAAAGCATTGGATTCAGACGAAATAAGAACGTTTATGGATTCTAATCTGAAAGGCAATAGAATCTATTTCGGCAGCTACAATGGCTCTACGATTGGCATGAAGAATTATGATCTAATTAAGAAATATGGCCATACCAATGAAGACGGAAAGAATGTCTCATTAGAGAAAGCCCGTAAAGCCATAAAAGATGAATTAAAAAAGATCCATGAGCAGCATGTAAATGTAACGAAATATTATCAGAGACTTGTTGATGCAGAAAAACAAGCAAAGGACGCCTATGAGACTGCATTACAAACTGGTAACGAAGATGAAATTGCAAATACAAAGAAAGCATATGATGAGGCAAAAGAAATAAGAAAGACTAAAGAGGATGTTCTCTATACTTCACCTCGTTTGGGCGGTAATTTTTATTACCAACAGCTCATAGATGCCGAAATAATAGCTAAGGCTGCATTAGATAAGGCATTACAAGATGGAAATCAAGTTGAAATCTCAAATGCGCAGATAACATACAACAATGCCCGCAGGGAAAGAGAAGAGAAAGATTATTTAGGTCTCACAGCAGAGATGGTCACAAGATGGGATATGCAGAAATGGGCTCCTGATATTCTTATCACCAACGTGTCTATGCTGAGCATCATGTTGATGCGAAAAGCAGAAGCACCCATATTTGAGCAAACTCGTAATTGGTTGGTTGCAAATGACCTTCCAGAAGAACAAAGAGAGGCAGCAAAGAAAAATAGAATTTTCCATATCGTGCTCGATGAACTTCACTTGTATCGAGATACAGCTGGTAGTGAAACTGCATGCTTGATCAGAATGCTATTGAATGCTATAGGCCTACCTCCTGTGATAGATGATGGTAATGGAAATAAGATACCTAATCCGCAACTACGAGTTTTGGCCTCTTCTGCTTCATTAGGTACAGAAGATGCCACACAGCAATTCATGGAGGAATTCTTTGGGGTCTATAATACGAGTAACGAAACCAAAGCATTCAACATTATTCCTAATAACAATGAATACAGTGCCAACTATGAGCCACAAAAGGACACCGATGATCTCGATTATGAGGAATTCTCGATTTTTACCAATGACTTTGTCATGCTAGAAGAAGAGGGAAAAATGCGACTCATGAACGAAGTGGCAAATAAACACCATTGCAGTGATGCGGTATCATTCATCCACAAATACGAAAAGACAATTTTCGCAGATTTCCTAGCTGTCGGCTGTAAGCGTGGAGTGAACATTGACGATTTGGTTTACCAAGATGACCAAAAACCTTATATATTTAAGACCAAAGAGGCATTGAGAGGATTCTTGATCTTTAGAGCTTATGCTGATCATTTGAAAGAAGATGGGACGTCTCTGAAACATCGACTTCCTCGTATTCGATTCCACCAGTTCTTCAAATATATTGAAGGAATGTGGGGAGAACTTCAGGCAACAATAAATGATCCTAATGCTTCGCCAGCTCAGAACCTTTCTTATGAGCCTCAGGAAGTTGGTCCTCACAATGGCAAAGTTCTTGAGTTACTTCGTTGCGAGTGCTGTGGAGAGTTGTTTATTGGAGGTAACCGAAAGAGCCAAGAAGGACGGCTTTATATGACTCTGAATTATCCATCATTGGAAACGATACCTAATTTCAATCCAACTCCGATGGTTCAGAATAAATCGTTCGAAGATTACGCCCTATTCTGGCCATCCCATATTCAAGAAGCAGAGATAGGTCTGCCTAGAGAATATGCTCATTTAACTATGTTGAATTCCAATGAGACTTCATTTGAAAAGACGCATTCAAGCGCTAAATGGAGACATAGATTCCTTGACGTTTTTTCTGGGGAGTTGTTGACGAGAAAGGAAGGAAAAACAGATCTAATCGAAGGTTTTGTATTAGAAGCCGACCAAGAAGGAAAAACCCAACAAAATCTTTCTGTCGTACATGCTTTACCATGTTGCTGCCCACATTGTAATCAGAATTACACGAATAGAAAATATGCAAAATCACCGATTCGTAGTTTCCGAACCGGTATAGATCGTAGCAACCAGCTGCTTAGCAAGGAGCTCATTTATCAACTTAATGAAAAGTCTGCGAAGTTGATCGGCTTCTCCGATAGTCGTCAAGATGCCGCAAAGCAGGCTTTAGGCATCGAGACAGAACACTATCGTGATATGGTTCGTATGCTCTTTATTCAATCTGTGGAAGAGGTTGATAAAGACATGCAAGAAACGATAGATCTCATAAGGAATGGGAAAAATAATGGAAAAGATCGTTACGATCTAGAAGATGATTTAAAAAAGAGATACAATATTCCAAACTTGTCAAGAATTATTGGTGCAATTTATGAAAATCATGAGGAAAAGTTACAAAACTATATAACCGACACTATCAGCCTAAATAATCTTATCGGTCACGGAAATGCTAAAGATGGTATATTGCTTAAGAAACTGGTAAAACTTGGCATTAATCCTGCAGGTCCTGAGTATAAGTATCAACATTATAAAGTTGATGGAAACGATACGATCTATGACTGGAGTCTGGCCTTTGATTATGATCCTTTGAGCCAAAATGCTTTTTGTATGCGCCCAAATTTACAATTCCGGACAACTAATGATTCTGGGTTTAATTACAACTCAGTGGATAATGGTTTGTCTTCTGCTGTTTTTGCCAATTCATTTGGTAAGTATATGGGGGTAAGTACCCTCGATGCAGGAATTGGTTATATTTGTTGTCGCAATACCGCAGATGTTATTAATTCTAACGAGTACAGGCAACTAGACAATCTGCTTGCCCCATTAGGTATCAACACACTTGATTTTGTAGATGCATTTATTCGTGTATTAGGTGATAATTTCAGATATAATGATCCTGATTACAATAAGGATCTCAAAAGTTGGGCACAGTATTCAGAATTTAACGACAATGTAAAGAAGCCTATCGAACGCTTTATGAATGAACATAATTTTAGCGATGATGATAGGAATAATATAAAAGCTTATTTATACAATTTCCTTTTTAAGTATGTTTCTAATTTAGAGACAATACTTGATTTTAACTTGTTGTCATTTAGGAAGCTGAATCCCGAATCAGAATATTACATATGCACAAAATGCGGTCGTGTTCATCCCAACAAGGGTTTCGGTTTCTGTACTAACCCCAATTGCCCAGGCGAACTGAAAGATGATCCTAACTATAAGGGCCGTGTTAAAGATCTTCAAAAGAAACACTATATCTCGTTCGACATCCTTGAAGAGCCCAGAGAACCTCGTAGGTTGCATACTGAAGAGTTGACTGGTCAAACAGACAACATTCAAGAACGACTTCTTAACTTCAAGGATATGGTTTTGCTTCATGGCGCTGACGAACGATTCAGAACTGGGTTCGAAGCGACAAAACCAATCGATATGGTAAATGTTACAACCACTATGGAGGTTGGTGTGGATATTGGTAGTTTGGAAGCGATCTTCCAAGGCAATATGCCACCAACACGCTACAACTATCAGCAACGTGTAGGACGTGGCGGCCGCCGCGGTCAGGCATTCTCTACAGCTGTGACTTTCTGCAGAGGTCGTAGTCATGATGTATATTATTACAAGAAAGCGACAAATGAAATCGTTGGAGGTATGCCTGCAACACCAGAGCTCTCTCTACATCCTTATGCTGAAACAGATCCTAAAGGAAATATAACCTATCATATGAAGTTGGCAATAATGAAGCGTGTTATTGTGAAAGAATTGCTTAACATGGCTTATGATGGCCTTCCATATGATTATGAACTAAAAGATAATTGCGGAGAGTTTGGACGAGTTGGCGAATGGGGGAACGAAACGAAACAAATCCTTTTAAAATGGATCTCTGATAATCCTCCTAAGATTAACAATACCGTTGACTACTATTTCTCACAATTCAACAAACCGGGTGTTGATATCACAGATGATATTAATGAGATCAAAAAATGGATAAAGAAAGATCTTGTTCCTGCTATAGATAACTCTCTAACCCAAGAGATGGATCTGAACAAAGGTTTAGCCCAATGCTTGTCTGAACTTGGATTCCTTCCAATGTATGGAATGCCTTCTGATGTTCGATACTTCTACCATGGAACAGGGAAAAAACCAAATGGCCAAGATTTTGTGAAGTCTATTGACCGCTCATCAGAACTTGCTATTTCTGAATATGCACCAGGTAGTGAGAAGACTAAAGACAAAGGCGTATACCGTGTTGAAGCCCTAACTTTACCCATGGATTATAGAAGAGATGGGCAATATGAAAGCTTGAAGTTTTATTATAAAGACGATGATCCCGATGAAGAAAAAGATGCATTAAAAGATAGGTATATTATCACTTACGACAAAGATATCGATTACCAACATCGTAAGGGTAATATCATTGATATTAAACCTGTCGATAATCTAACGGATTCTGCACTCACTCAAAGTCGTGGTTTAGGGTTAAACCAACGTCTTATAGTTATCCCCAGGGCATATAGGTCAAATCAAGTTAGCGGTAATAGTGGGACACCTGTAGAGAACAGTGACAGAAGCAGCTCTTTTGTTCAATGTCAGATATGGGCAAAGGACGATATTACGAATGGAAATATCAAGGATAGTATCCCTAATGTTCCGAACGTAATACTATCTGCTTATGGCCTTAAACTGAATAACGATGCCAAAATATGGCATGTCAATTCTAATAACAACCGTTTCTTTAGGGGAAAATATGCATCATATTTATATCCTGACAGAACAGGTAGCGATTCTCTTGCTCCGAATTTCACTTTCTATAGTTTGGACCAGGCTCATAATATCATATCACCAATAAAGCCTCCTCAAGCTAATAGGCCAGATAATCATTCATTTGAGATTGCATTAGGATCAAAGAAGCCTACAGAAATGATCAGCTTGGAATTGAAAGGTTGTCCAGACTGTCTCAATTTAGACATTTGGGATGATAATTGTAACAGAGCAGCAATTAGGGCCGCCTTCTTCTCTGCCGCCTTCTTATTGCAACGGGTGTTAGCCGATCAACTTGATGTGCAACCTGAAGAGATTGAGATATCCGACAAAAAAATAGATGGCAAGCCGTATCCTATCATCTATCTGAGTGATGCGCTGCCTAATGGCGCAGGTATTGTAAGTTACTTAGCCAAAGAGGGTAAACTGGAAAAGATAATTGAAGATATCGTTGAATTTAAGACTGGTTTCATGCAATCTTTAATTGATGAAGAACATAGAAAGAAATGCCGTACTGCCTGCCAGAGTTGTCTGCTCACTTATAGCAATCGAGGTTATCATCACGTGCTCGATTGGAGACTAGGTGTGGGCATACTGCGATTAATGATAGATCCTAATTACGATTTTGGTTTCACAGAAGAGACACGTCAACAATATCTGGAGCTTACCGACTTTAATGAACTAGTAATTGCAGCAGCGAAGAAAGCCAATATTGACCTTGATGCTGGTGAATGGATAAAACATGTACAAATTTCCAGCAACGAACCTGGAGAAGAAAATAAAACCATCGATAAAGTGTTCTATCATCCTCTTTGGGATAGGGAAAAGACAAAAGAAAAGGCTACATTACAGAACGAAAGTATTATTGAAATGTATAACACTTTCTATTTGCTTCGTTCTAGCATTAAAGATGACAACAATAATGTTTGCGAGAATACGCAAAGTGTTCAGGATCAGACAGCAAAACCTAAACGCAATAATAAAAGAACTCGTTCAAGAGATGATAACGCACAAAACCACAGTGACACCGCTGGTGTTGAATCAGAATCAGATGATCCTGTTATCGATCTTGAGTAGTAGTCTTCAAACTTCTGACACACTGGTTGAAACACTACCAACATAAGTAGAAAATAGTTAAACACACAAGCATTATGAAATACATAACCATAAATTATGATAAAACAGAACTGCTCCTTGTTGACGGGCGATGGTGCCTTACAAGTAATTGTTATGGCACTAGTCCTGAGGAGATGTTCGGCAAGCCAACAAAAAGTGTGGTTGCAGATGCTTCCGCTAGTTACTCAATGTATTTTGATGATTTCTGCTACGATGTCTTGGTGTTTCGCGTCAATAGGAAATGGGGGCTTTTGCTGAAAACAGAAACTCCTGGTATGGGATGTGCTAATTATCAATCCGCCAACGAGACACCGTTTGTGTACGACGATTTCCTGTCTCTGGTTGGAGGTGATATGGATAAGGATCAAGGGGGATTGCAAAGTGCCGAGTTTTATGCGAGTATTCGAGGACTGATTGCTGTCAAGAAGAACGGACTTTGGGGCGTTCTGGAAATCTTCAAGAAAGAATGGGCCAAATTGCAGTATAAAGAAATTATCCCTTGTAAATACCATACCGTAAAGGATGCGGCATCAGCTATTAAAGATTTGACCGATAAAGAAAAAGAAGAGATAACAGATGTCTTGGTTTTGGCAGAATTCGGACGGAAGGTGCGAAAGAAAATCGATGGATGGTATCAGAAGGAGGAACATTTCACAAAGGCAGTAAATCGGATTGTACTTCAGCGGGAGAAAATCATCAGTTTATTGGAATCTGTGAAAAAAGTGGATACAAAAAGACTGATTGGATATCTCGACAAGAGTGGTTTCTTCTACCGCCCCTCGTCGCCGAATAAACACCATAACTTTCCTGGAGGATTGGCTGAGCATTCTTTGGGAGTGTTTCGTATCGTAGAGGAGTGGAACAATATGACTTCTGATGAGCGTCGCAATAGCGAATTGTATGATTTCAAATTGTCCGATAAGACGGTTTCATGCGATATCTTCACTGAAAAGATGAACTATGACGATATGGTGATAGCAAGCATCTGTCACGATTTATGCAAGGCAGAGCACTACTATTTCAGTGGAAGAAGAATCCTAAGCCACCAATCGGACACAGAACCCAGAAACGCACACGCAACCCTTTCAGTAAAACGTCTGCAGGCCGTCGGTATTGACACACCTGAGTGTGAGGAGCTATTGCTGGCGGTGTTGATGCACATGCACTTATACAGCAAACCAAGATATGCCAAAGAGGCGCAGAACCAACAGAAAGCTAGAAGTTCGATGCTAGCAATTGCTGTATGGGCTGCTGACAAACTGGATGCTAGCCGCCACCCTGCTGGAAAACTCCATCACAATTAAGGTCGAAGACCCTAGCTTCATTCCTGAAAGCAACCATGGATGAGGACGCATGGCACGATATGCTGCTGGAGTGCATTTGTGATGAATACGATGTTAGCGAATAATATAATGCACAGGGCTTATCAACTTGGTTGGGATTTAGTGCAGTTTAGAATATGAAAAATTTACCTGTTGGTGCAGTTTGTATTTGTAATCCATTGAAAATTTGTATCTTTGTGGTTGAATCTAAATCTTAAACCCTAAGATGACATCACAAGAAATACTATCACTACGAGACCATGGCGAGGTGACCAAGGTACAGTTCAAGGAACGCATCATTGATGCTTACGATATGGGCTGTGCATTGGAAGAGGGCCTTGATGTGACATTTAAGAATGAGGAAAAAATCCATGAATTTGTGATTATCATCAAGAGAGAGCCTGGCGCGAATAACCAAGAAACTAACGGAGAAGGTAACCAAGAAAGTGTCCAAGAAAGTGTCCAAGAAAAACATATAAAAGTCTCATTAACAAAGTCTCAGAAAGACATCGTGAATTTTTGTTCTGTGCCAAGAACCGCACAAGAGATTTTAGATAGATTAGGTTTGACCAATCATTCTGCCAATCGCAAAAGGCACATTCAAACTCTTGTGGATATGGGTGTCCTAGAAATGACCATTCCAGAAAAACCCAATGATAGAAATCAGAAGTATCGGAAGAGGAAAAAGTAGAAGAGAATTTGAAATAATGTTCAACCCGACGAGTGTTTGATGACACTTGCTTTGGGAGGAGGAGAAGAGAATGTCGGAAAAGAACAAAAATCTAACAATTTCCTTTCTAGTTTTGGAAAGATGACTGGAAACTGAGGAATTGAGGTTAGAGGTATTTGTTAAGCTCAACAACCAGTTTTTAGACTGTTGTGGACGATTGTTCTAAGGTGATTCGCCTTTGTCTCGCCGTCCCCAATATGGCACGATGAAAATTAAAACAATTATAATTAGCTGATTATACATATCTTACAAACCACCCTGTGTTTTTTTTCTAAAAAACCATCCTAAGTATCAGACCTTTTGTGTACTTTTGGAGTCCCTTGTGAATGAAACAAGGTACCGAACCTGGAGAAAACCTCCTGTCATATCAAAGGCGGCAGTCGGTTGATAATTCTTTGGTTGGTTCGGCACCTTGACTCAACACATAGAAGCGTCGTCTGCTTTATTCTTTGGCGGGAATTTCAGACGGCGTTTCTTTTTTGCCCTTACGGCGGCGCACCTTGGCGTTCTCTGCCCTGATTTGGGCATCGACGAGCCGGGCAAATGCCGCGTAAGTGGCGAGGTCCTCGTTGCACTTGGCTTCGAGATGCACCACCAGCTTCTGGTTGATGTATTCGACAATCTCGTCCTTCAGGTCGGTGGCCGATAGGGTCTTGTCCTTCTGTAGTTGGAGCT
>JAEEGI010007322.1_pt1 | contig 24731 bp, 11 predicted proteins | sample 8958751 | NCBI WGS metagenome assembly JAEEGI01 (sample SAMN16246545, study PRJNA631951) | gut metagenome | biome: gut microbiome; feature: rumen; material: KS-attached | host: Bos | place: Iran: Karaj | collected 2018-10
AAAATCCTAATCAAAATAAAAAAAATATTACATGGACAAATGAAAATAGTTTAAATATTAAAATGAATACTATTAATTCAAGTCCAAAACAAAAAAAAATTCAACAATTATATTCAAATATTTTTTATAATAAAGAAAAAGATAAGCAAATAGAAACAGAGAAAAATCAAAATGAATCCCAAAAAAAATTAATTAAACCAAAAAAAAATTTATTAAATGAAAGAAAGAAAAAAAGCTTAGAAAAAAACAATAAAAAAAATAATTCTAAAAATATCAATAACAACAAAGAAAATTTAATTAATAAAATAAATTCAAATTGGTATGGTGTTGGATTAGATTGGAAAAAACCTGAAACTGCACTTTTATTTACAAAATATAATGATTCAGAAAATGAAAAAAAAACAGCATTTGAAAGGAAACAAGAAGAAATAAAAGGAACAAATAATATAAACAACCAATCAGCAAAAAATTTTTCAGGTCCTAAAAATAAATATGATAAAAAATACAATAATAATAATAATTATGATTCAAAACAAAATATAAAAAAATCAATAGAAAAAAATCTGAAAGATATAAGTGAATCAAAAAAAAGAAAATATATAGATAATGCAACAACATCAAATTTATTTAGAAAAGATTTCTTTGAAAATAATATAAAATTAAAAAATAAAAAAGATAATAAAGAATATGAATATATTTTAACAAATACAAATAAAGATAAATATCATAGGAATCAAATAGATGAATTATCAATAAGAAGATTATTTTCTCAAGAAGGAATTCATACTTATGATATTAATACTAAAGGAGATCAATTAATTGGAGTTGGTAATAATTCTTATATATCTTTTAAAATTAGAGAAAATGATGATGAAAATTTTGAAAAGAAAATGAAAAACATTAAAGAAAGATTACTAAATGAAAATAATGTTGAAATTAGTCCTGCTAAAAAAATTTGTGTTAATAGAAAAAATTATGATAAAAAGAATTTACAAAAAAGTAATTCTAATAGTTTTTATAATGTTGGTAAGGCTCATAAAAAAAGTTTTTCCAATGAAAGATTTTCTGATAAATTTTTACCAGTAGATACTAAATATAAAAATAATATAATTAAATGTAAATATTAGATTATTTTTTAATATTTTACCAAATGAAAAATATTTATTTATTTAAATTAAAAAATGAACAATTATAGTTTTGGAAAGAAAGTTAAAGATTATTCTATAATAATTCAAAAACTCACAAACGAATTATCTTTAATAAAAGACAAATTATTACTGAGTCAAACACAATTAAATACATTAACAATAAAATATCAAAATGCAATTAATAAAAATCAAAAATTAAAAGAGCAAAATCTTGAATTATCAAAAAAATTACAAAATATAAATGAAAATGAAGAAATTTATGAAATAATGAATAATTTAAGAAAACAAGTAACAAAATTAAGTCAAAAATTATCATTATCTGAAGAAAAGCAAAAACAAATCTCAAACGAAAAAGAAATTTTAATTAATGAAAATAACAAATTAAAAGATGAAATTTTTAAATTAAAAAAAGAAATTGAAATAATAAAAAAAAATAATAATTCAAATCAAATTAACGATTATCATACTATTGGAAATAATCAAGAAATAAAAAAGCATTATTCTCAAAAAAGCGAAGATATTGATCAAAAAATATTAGAAAGACAAAAAACAAAATCAAAAGAAGTGATTGATAATTTACCAAGAAAACATTCTAATATAGATATAATATTATCAGATAAAAATTTAACGTCTCAAAATATTGATAAAACAATAAATGAATTAAAAGAACAATTAAAATTAACTAAACAAATTAAAGAACAAAAAAATTCTTTATTGTTTAGTTATAATAGTCAAATTAATGAAATACTTTTTTCTCAAAGAAATTTATCAGAAAACAAAAAAGAAAATAATATTACTGAAAAAAAAAATAAAAAAGAAAAATACCAAAATTTAATAATTTTAAAGGATGAAGATAAAAATTTATTTAGAAATACAAAAAAAATAATTCAAACAGATGAAAAAATAAATATGTCAGAAAGAGCAAATTCATTTAATTTATATTCTAAAAAACATATTCCAAATAAAATTATAAATTTAAAAAAAGAAAAAGTTATTTTTGGTAATAGATTAAAAAATAATAATAACTCAGAAATAAATCTTTTTTTTAAAGATTTTTCAAATGAAGAATCATCAAAAAAAAATAATACAATTATCGAAAAAAAAGTGTCTTTAGAATCACTGAAAAAAAATTTAATTAAGGAAAAGTTAAATGAAAAAAAATATTTTACTTCAGGAAATTCAATTGAAAATTATCAAGTTAAAAAAGAGAAAATAAAAGAAGAACATAAAAATATTTCAATAAGTAATAATAATGAAATAAATATAGGATTATATAGATTAGAACAAAAAACAAGAAGATTAATTTTTTTTAATATAATAACTAAAAAATTTGAATTTAAAAAATTTATAAATGAAGATAATTTTTCTTTTTTAAAAGAAATATCTGTTAAAGAAATTTTAATTTATTCAAACAATTCTGGAATTTATATTTTAACATCAAATCCTTCTGATGAACAAAATGAATTATATTGTTTAAACTTATTGAATCAATCATTTGAAAAATTTCCAAACCCAAATTCTTATCATAAAAAAACTACTTTAATATCATTTAATTTAAATAATAATAATAATAATATTATTTGTTTTTCAGGTTCAAATACTACAAGTGTTGAAATATTTAATATTTTAAACAAAAATTGGAGTTATTTGCCTTATTTAGATAATCCTCATTCTGATTCTTCTTTATTAATTATTGATAATTATAAACTTTTTTGTTTTTTTGGTTATGATTATGTTAATAATTCTTTTAAAAAAGATATTTTATGGATTGATTTAACTGATCCTAAAATTTGGAATAAAATTAACATTAATTTAGAAATAAAAAGCCATTTTGTTTTTATTCCTACTAATTCAAATGAAAAAAATGTTTTTTATATTTTAGGAGGTGTTTTTCCAGATAATAATCCTAATTCTGATATGATTCAACTCATTTGTTCTGGGAACAATTATCAGATTTATAGTAATTATAATACTGAAACAAATTATAATGAAATGTTTCTATTTAATTATACATTTATTAATTATTATGATTTTGAAAATAAAATTTTATATAAATGTGGATATGATCAAAAAGGTAATGTTCATATAATTGATACAACTAACGTCAAACACCATATTTTTGAATATAATGAAAATATATAAAATTATATAATTATTTAATTTATAATTTTTTAAAAATACAATTTTTTATATAATATTAAACAAATATAGTAAATTAATTAACAAAATTTTAAATAAAACTATAATTAAAAATTAAATGATCAAACAACCAATTGAGCTTCCAACATTACAACAAACAGATTGATTTTTATTATGAAGATCAATAGTTAAATCATTAGTATCTATGGTTTTTTCAGAAAATGATTTTTTTATTTCAAAATCTTCATAATAATTACATAAATCATTTAATTTATAAAATTTATCTTTTAGTTCATTATAAATAGGTTTATTTATTTTTTCAGCAAAAATAACAAAATTCTGAAAAAAAAATACCATTCCATTAACAATTTTTGCATATAGTTTTCCAACATTAATATCACCTTTTTGAATAATCATTTGTAATTTTTCACAATTTTCATTAATATCTTTAGATAAAATTAACCTAAATAATCCTTTAAATTTATGTGCATAAAATCTTACTTGAATAAAATCTCTCGTTAAATAACTTTTTCTAAACATTATAAAGTCTGTAATAAAGGTTGTTTGAATAAAACTTTCAAAATTTTTTTCTGAAAAATTATCAAAGTCAAAACCATAATTGTCAATTGCTTCATTAAAATCATATAAATCTCCATTTTTTAAAAGTTCAGGTTCAACGCCTTCAACCATTAAAAAGAGAATTTATTATTTCAAAAAAAATAAAAAAAAAATATTTAAAAATATAATATTTATTTAAAAAGAATAAAATTAAGAAAAAATCATACGTTATATTCCTTAAGAAAAAAAAAATATACAATTTAAAATCAATTTTCAAACAAAAAAATCAAATCACCAAATTATAAAAAACTATCCTCATAATATATATAAAGAATACTAATATTATAAATAAAAAAAAAATAACATAAGAACTAACTGCTTATTCTTCATTTTTATAAATTTCCTATAAATATTTTTTTTATTTATCATAAATAAACTATCCATTGATTTCCATTTTTTGAAACTTCTTTATAATGACTTCCTCTTTGTCTTTTATTTAAAATTTTTTTCTTTTTTTTTTGAATATTTTATTTAATTTATTTAATTGTTCTTATTTCATTAACTATATATTTTGAAGAAATTGATTTATTGATGAAAAATCTACTTAACAGCAATCAACCTTTTTATTTTTCATTGTTCTAATTATTTTTTCATGATGTGGAAATTGAGAAATACTATTTTTATTTAGAGATTTGGGATAAATATTTTTTAATCAGTATAATAATTATAAATATCTGAATCAATTAAAAATATTGTTGTTCCACCCTTTTTTTCCTAAAAAATTTATTTGTATTTGTAAAAAACAAAGATTCTGATATATAAATAAATAATTCATATGTTTTCTGATTATTGATAATGTAATCAGAATTTATTTTCATAATTTTTACAATAAAGGCAGGAAATTGTATGACTTTTTATTTATATATTTCACTTTGATAAGGTTAAAAAATTTGAGCATTTTGAGAATTAAATAATGTAAAATAATATCCTTATATATTATAATATTAAAAAATGAGAAAATTTAAAAAAAATTAAATAAAAAATTAAAGAATAAATATTGATTAAATATTAATAATAAATATATAAAAAATATGACTTCAAATAATTTTGAAGATGCTCCATTACAAATTATAACTGTAAATGAAGATGGGATATTAGAGATAACAATAGAAGGAATAAATTTTTTTAATAAATTAAATAATCAAAAATTAAGTATATTATCAATAAATGGAACTCCAGAAAGTGGAAAATCATTTTTAGCAAATTCACTTATTGGGAAAATGAATGGATTTAAATGTGAAAAAACAAATGGACTTTGGGTTTGGGGAAAACCAATTAATTTAGAAAATGGAAATAAACTTTTAATTTTTGATTCTCAAGGTTTAAATAAAAATGATAGAGATTCAATTAGTCATAAAATTTATGTTTTAAATATTTTAATATCAAATTATATTATTTATAATACAAAAGGAGAAGTTACTGATGATGTTTTAAAAGATTTTATTCTTTTTTCAGATTTATCTAAAGGAATTTTAGTTAAAGAAGCTAATTTTCAAAAAGATAATACCATAGAAAATTTAAGTAATTATTATCCTTATTTAATGTGGACTTTATCTAATTATTCAAATGAAAAAAATGCAGATGATTATTTACAAGAACTTTTATCTAAAAATCCAAATGGTGAAAATATTAAAAAATTATTTTTAAGAAGAAATATGTTTTTTATCCCAACTCCAACAAATGATACAGAAAAATTAAATAATTTACAAAATGAAGAAAAATCAATTTTAACAGATGATTATAATAAATCAATAAATAATTTATTAAATGAAATTAAAAAGAATATTCCATATAAAAAAATAAATGATGTCCAAATTGATGGTGATACTTTATTTGGAATATTACAAAATTATATTGATTCTTTAAATAATGATGAAAAACCTATAATTTCACAAGCAATTGATAATGTCCTTTTATCAAGAGGAAAAAATATTTCTGAAAAATGTTATGAAGATTTTAAAAATGAAATAACAAAAAGATTAGAAAATAAATTTCCAATGAATATAAATGAAATATATAAAATATTTTTTGAATTACAAGATAAAACAATAAAAAGATTTTCAAATGAAGTTCAAAGTCTTTTAAATCCAAAATCAAGTGGAGAATATATTTTAAATATGAATGAAAGAATGCGTTCTGAATTAGAAAATATTTTTGAAACAAATAATGATTATTATAATGAATGGTATGGAATGGAATATAATGAATTAAAAAAAAATTTAAATGAATTTAAATTAAATAGTTTAGAAGAAGCTAAAACATTTTTTATATCTTATTCTAATACTTTTCAAATTTGTTTAAATAAATTTTTAAATATTCCAAATTCTGATTTTTGCAAAAATTTAATTTCTATTTTATTAAATATTTTCCAACAATTAGTAGTTACTAAATTAAAAGAAATTGGAGAATATATTGGAAATTTTTCAGAAAATATTTCAAAAAATAATTCTTCAAATTTAGATGAGTTAAATACTACAATTCAACAATTAAATGAAAAAAATGAAGCTTCTAAAAAATTTTTAGATAATTTAATGAAAGAAAAAGGAGAATTAAATAGAAATTATCTTGAATTAGAAAATAAATATGATAAATTAACAAGAGAAGCAAATTCTAAACAAAAAGAATTTGAAGAAAAAATATTTATTCACACTCAAAAATTTCAACAAATGGAAAATCATTATCAAAATGAAATAAAAGAAAAAGAAAATATGATAAATGAACAAAAAATAAGTATAGAAAAATTAAATAAAGATAATTCAGATTTCATTCAAGAAAATTCAAATAAACTAAATGAATTAAATAGAGAAAACTCTAAATTAAAAGTAGAAATAGAAAAATTAAAAGAAGAAAAAAATCAAAAAGGTGATGGACCAGTTATTAATCAAACTATATTCAAAAATATTCAAAATACTTTTATGGATTTTAAAGAGAGTATTGATAAATTAGAAAAAGAAAGTGAAAATTTATTGAAACAAAAACATATTGAAATGCAAAATAAAGAAATAAAAAATAAATCTAATTCTTGGATTGAAGAAATAAAAGCATTTAGAGAAATTCAAGTTAAAACAATGAGTGATTTATATGAAGAAAATCTTAAGAAATTTAATAATAAAATTAATGAGTTAAAACTTGAATTAACTCAAAAAGATTTTAATTTATCAGAACAAACTCATCTAAAAGAATCTTTTGAAACTAAATATAAAGAAGCAAATAAACAAATTGAAGAATTAAATAATATTTCTAAATCTAAAGATAATCTTATTAATACTCAGAATGACGCAATTAAAATGTATGAAGATAAAATTGGAGAATATAAAAGAACCAAAGAAGATTATGAATTAAGTTTAAATAAATATATTGTTAATTTTAAAATGAAAGAAGATGAACTTGAAACTATTATGAGTGTTATTGAAGGTCTTATTACAAAAAAAAAAGATAAGTTTGAACATAATATGAATCGTTTATCTTCTGAAACTAGTTCTCAAATTAAAAGAATTATGAAAATGCATAATTTTAAATTTAAATGAAAATGTATTTAAATTTAGAAAATTTTTTAAATATTTTTTTAAATATTTAAAACAAAAAATTTTATAAGGAACTAAGGAATCATTTATTAATTTTTTTTATTATTATTTTTTATTTAAATTAAATAAAAAATGAATGTAAAAAAAATTTCATATTTCTCTAAAAATCAAAATAGTTTAAATAGTCAAAAATTTTGTGATCAAAGTGAATATTCCAAAGCATTTGATTCTGAAAAAGACGATAATTTTGATAATAATTTAGATAAGGAAAGTTCAGAAGTGTTAAATAATTTTTTTCAAAAAACAAATTTAAATAATATTTCAATTCAGGCAGAACAAATATCAGTAAAATCAAATCCTAAAAATTTAAATGTTTCTTCATTAAAAGATATAAAAAATGTAAATACAAACATAAATATTTCAATAATTCATCCTTCAATATCAATAATTAATAATAATATTAATTCAATAAGGACAAATCCAGATTTAATTAAAGGTAATTTTGAAGACTATACTTTTAAATTATCTGAAGCAGATAATAGTATAAAAATGTCTACTCCAAAACATGAAAAAGAAAGTAATATAATGTTTAATCATTATTTTGATAATGGTAGTTGTTCAAATTCAAATTTTTATGTGAATAAGAAAAAAAATAACAAAAGTAAAGAAAAAGAAGAAATTAAAAAGTTTTCAAAACATATAAAAAATAATCCAATGATTTTTTTATCGGAAAATTTTGGTATTTTTTCTGGGTTTTCAGCATACACATATAAAAATGGAGAAAAAATAAATGAAGATAAAATGGGAATAAAAGTTAATTGTGAAATAAAAAATAAAAAAATAAATTGCTTTGGAATTTATGATGGTCAAAACGGGAATAAAACATCAATTTATCTTCAAGATAATTTAATAAAAACAATATTAGAAAATGAACAATTTTTAACTAATCCAATAAATACCATTTTAGAAAGTTATGAGAAAATAGAAAAAAATATTTTGTCGAATTTATTTCAAGAAAAGCAAAATGATCCAGATTTAAAAACAAGCGGTTCATCATCATTAAATTTATTAAATATAGAAGATAAAATATATATAGCAAACTTAGGAGATAGTCGTGGAATAATAAGTTCAAACAATTCATTAAAAATTAATTGCTTAAGCTTAGATCATACTCCTTTAAATATTAATGAAAAAGAAAGAATAAAAGAAACAAAAGGAGCTATTTTTTCTATGCAAAATTCAAATGTATCAATTAGAATTTTTCCTTGGAGGATTAAGTACAACAAGAATATTTGGAGTCATTGAAAGTAAATTACCTAAATTTGGAGGAAGAGTCAATGTCATTTCTAGTGTTCCTGATATTTTTTCTTTTGATTATAATAATGATATTGATTTCATTATTTTAGGTTCTTCTAATATTTATAAAATGTTTTCTAATAAAGAATTATGTCTAATTGTTTATGAAAGTATGCATGAATGTATTAAAACAAAAAAAAATTACTCATTTTATTTGAAAAAAGTTGTTAGAAATATTATGGAAAAATGTATATTAAAAGGGATTAATGGTAATTTATCTTGTATTTTTTTACCTTTCGAAAAAAATAAAAAATTATTTGAAGAAAAAAAAGAAGCAAATATTCGAAATATAATTATTACTTTATCTTTAAGTAATCAAAATTGTGAAAATATATATGAAAATTTAATTGAACGTAAATTATATATATATAATAATGATAATAATATTAATAATAATCAATATAATATTAATATATTAAATTGTAATGTCAATAAAAGAGAATCTAGTATTCAAGAAAAAAATAAAATCGAAAATAGTTCTTCAAAAAATGCAACTCCAATAAAAGAACAAAATAAAATAAATATAGTTAATAATTTAAATGATCTTCCGGTAAGTTTTACATTTAAAAAAAAGAGAAAAAAAATATTTTGTTGTGGTTGCTTATAATGTAAAAGAATAAATAATTATAATTAGATTGTAAATGTTTATTTTCATTATATTTAAATATTATTTTCTACTATTAATCTTATCATTTATAAAATAATAGATAATTAAATAATATATGAAATTTTAAAGTATAATTTAAAATAAAATAAAAAAACTTTTATCTTAATCCTTCTTTCTTACATTTATCAACAAATTCTCTAACTTCTTTTAACATATTCCAATCATCTAATAAATGCTTTAACATTTTATCATCACAATTTTCAATTCTAACATTACTTTCTTTAGGATTAAATTCAGAAACTAATTCTTCATAAAATTCAAAGAAATCAAGTTCTACTTTTTCAACATTAAAATCGGTTCTCAAAATTTCTTTTTTAAAAACAGTATTTAATAAATCATTTAATTGAAGACTAATTTTTCCTGCAATAATTTCAATATTATCATCAATTTCTTTTTTAATAAAAGCTTGTTTTAAATATTTAATAATAAATTCTTCTAATTGTTCAATTTTACTCATATCATCATTTACAAATTTAAAAATCATTTTTCCATATTTATATACTGTACTTTCACCTGAACTTCTTATTCTTTCATCTTCATAACTTCCATCTTCTTTATATTTAAATTCATGTTTATAAATTTCTTTTTTATTTAATCTTCTTCTTAAAAAAGTTTTTGATATTTTTTGAACGTAACTTGATGTTGGAAATTGGTTTTGTAATACTTCTAATAAATCTTTATCTAATTTTTTTCTTCTATTTGCTGATGAACCTATTTTTTTGTCTTTTGATAATGATAATCTTTTCTTTATTTTTTTATTTTTATTGTTATTAGTTGTATTATTTGAAGATTGATTTCTTTTAGTCTTTTTCTTTTTCATTTTGAAATTTTCTTTGTCTAATTTTTCAATATCATCCATATCACTTTTATTAAAAACTTCATCATCTTTAATAATTGAATCAAAATCTTTTATTAATTTATTATATTCATTTGATTTAAATAAATTAATAAATAATCCAATTCTATTTGAAATATCTTCATATAATTTAATTAAATGTTCATGGTCTATTGCATATTTTTGATTTAATTGAATATCAGTTATATTCATTGTATCAGTTTTATCATCTTCAGTAAGTTTAATTTCATTAAGAGCATTTTTTGCTTTTTCCTTAATATCTTTGTAATTTTGACTAAAATTATTTAATTTGTATTTCATTTTTTTTTCAATTTTTAAAACAGGGATTATAATAGATTTAGCTGCATTTTCAAGTGAAGAAATAAGTTCTTGAATCTTATCCAAAGTTATGTCTGAATTTATTGAAACATTTTTTATTGAGGATGCAATGTATGATGATGATACTAAATTAGATAGTTTTTCCATCTTTATATAATGAAAAAATTATAAACCGCCAAAGTATTTATTTCACAGCCGATTTTTTTAAATATTAATTAAATTATATAATAATATATTATTTTATTATATATTTCCTTATTCATTTTAGTAGTCATTAAGTGATTTTCTTTGAAGAATATTGTAATAAAATCAATGCAAACGAGAAATAAAGTATCATCTTTTTATAAATTTAACATCAAAAAATGTAAATCAATTAAAAATTAAATAAAAAGAAATTAAAATGATAGATAATTTTATTAATATTTATAATTAATACTTTAAAAGTTTCAACGACAAAGATTGAATTATATTTCCTCTTTCATAAATCATATTAATGAATCTAAAATTTATATAAAAAATAATATAAAATTAAAAAGGGTTATAATCTTAAAATTTATCTTTATTTATTACATTCCAATATAATACTATTATCCATCAAAAGTAAAAAAATCCCTTCTTTATTATAATTGTTCGTTAAAATAATTATGTTTTTTTGAAGATATAATAAATTTTACATTTAATTTCATAATGTAACTATAGTTCCTGTGGATTATAATTATTGAATGCTCTATTTTAACTTATTCATATTTTATTAAAATTAAATGAGGACAAGAAAAGAAAAATGATAATTTGAAATTCTAATTCCTTCTCTCTCTTTTGTTGCTAAATTTCGATGTTTTTACTTGAATTCCCAAATGAAAAATCTAAATTAGAACAAATAATTATATGATTTTATAAAATTATAGTTGTAATAATTGTGCTACTCAAAATATTAACTATAATAATAACAAATCATAAAAAATATTTTGTAGATTACTTTAAAAATAATTCATCAAAAAAAGAAACTCATTCAAACAATAAGTGATGTAAAATCACGAACAAAAAAAATCAAAAAATAATAAAAACACTCAAATTCTTGGTGAGGCTTAAATGTTAAACTCAAAAAAGTAAAAATTAATGTGAAAATAAAACAAATATTGTTTTTTAAAATTCAAACAAAATTGAAAAATGCTTAATTAAATTTTAATTTAATAAAATTCAAAATCAAAAAAAAATAAAAAAAAATGCGAATTTTAGTGACACAACAAGGAGAACAAGTAATTGAACAATTAGAAAGAATGAATTCAACTTCTCAAAAACAATTTAATAAATTACCAGAAAAGAGAAGAAATAATTCATATTCAAATTTTAATAGGAATATGAATACTATTAATTTAAAATCAAGAAATTTCCCAAAAAACTCATTAAATTCAATATATTCATTTAAAGAAGGAAATTCAAAAAATCCAAATTCAATTTATTTTTTAACTAATAATTTTAATCCTCCTTTGATGCATACTAAAAGACATCAATTATCAATGAAAAAAATGTATTTTCCAAAATTTTTTGTTGAAAAATATGAAAGTCCATCAAAATCAACAGTTAGTATTATTCGCCAAACTTCAAATATTCTTCCAAATTTAACTTCAAATTCCAAAGAAGAAGAAGAAAAAGTTAGTTCTAGATTATTTTCTTTTAGAGATATTTTAAATAAGAAAACAATTTATAATATTAAATCAAATATTATTAAAAATAATATTGAAAAAGAAAAACATACACAAATTAATTCTTCTAATTTTAGAACAATTTATCAATTAAGAACTCCAATTGATAAATTTAATGAAATTATTGATCAACCTATTCTTAATACAGGAAATTTCGGTTTAATTAAATATTTTAATGAAAAAAAATATTCTTCTCCAATAAGTATTCAAGCAATTGTCAATTCAAAACCTTTAAGAATAAATAAAATAAATAAAATTTGTGAAAGTATTTATAGAGATGAAGAGAAGCAACAATCATTAAAAGAATATATTCAAAGTAAAATAAAGAATAAATCTAATTATGAAAAACTCAGTTTCAATAAAAATATAAAAAAAGTAAAAATCAATGTTGAAAAAATTTATGAAAAATTAGAGAAATATTCTAAAAAAATAGATAATAAACAAAGATATAAAGAACAATTTAAAGAATTAAATCTTAAATATTGGAATAAATATGATTTTGATAAATTAAACAAAAAAAATACAAAAACATCTCCATCAAAATATTTAAATTCTCCTCAAGAAGAAGAATCATCAATTCACTCATCAAATCAAATATAATAAAAATATTAAAATATATAATAAATATTTTATAAATATTTTAAAAAATCAAAAAAAAAACATCTAAAAATAAAACTTAAAAAAAAATTATCAAAAATAAAAATGGACATATATTTCAACGACAGAAAACAAAAAGAAAACCAAAACCAAGATAATAATGAAGTAGAGAGTGATGAAGATCAAGAATTAAATCCAAACGAAAGAAAAAAAGATAAATTAGAAAAGGAAAATTTAGCAGAAGGACATGAAAATGAAATGAATGAAAAATTAGATGAAAGAGATAATAAATATACAGTATATAAAAATTCAATAGAATTTGATATGAGTGCTCATAAAAGAGAAGTAAGAATGAAAAAACAAGATAAAATTGAAATGGAAAAAATAAGAAGATGGCAAGTTAAAATATCTAATATATATATAACTCCTTTATTAAAAATGATTGATCCTTTTCTTCAATTTACAATAGGAGGAAACTTCTCAGTTGCTGTTTATAAAAATAAAAAAGGAGAAACTTATAAAATTCCTAGTGGAAAAAGAGGTTATTCTGATAAAACTGAAGTTTTAGAAAATGTTAATATACAACAAGATGATGGTCAAGGAGGTAAAACTCCATTTTCAAAAACTATTGATATTGAAATGAGAATGTCATATAGTCAAATTAATAAACAAAAATTAATGATTGAATTATGGGAACATAATAATATTTGGATGAATGAAATACACTCTTATATTACTATCCCTTTAATTGATATTGTTAATGGTAATTGTAATCAAAGTGTTTATATGTTGAAAAAAGAACCTGGGAAAAAAAAAAAAAATCCTTTTGCTATTATTGATTTTAATTGTATTTTTCAAGAAATTTGGGATTTTAATTTATATTTTTTAAATTGGAGAGCTACTAATATTTTACCTCCTAGAAAGAAAAAAACTCCAGATACAAGTAATTTACCAAGTACAAAAATAAAAATCAAATTTTTAGATGGATTAGGTGATTCAATGAAAAAAACATCAACAAGTGAAATAATAGAACATTCTGCAAATCCAATATGGACAAAATTTGATAATAAAATATTATTTAGAGGAACGACGAGTGAATTAGAAAATAATTATGTGGAAATATCATTAATAGATACATCTAGTTTATTTTCAACAACATTGGCAAAAAAAGAAGTAGGATTAAAAGGATTAGTTGAATTTGAAACAATAAAAACAGAAGTAAATTTAAAAGATAAAGATACAGGAGAAAATTATCCAGTTAATATTCAAGGTTTTGTAACTTTAGATTCAAAACCAAGATATAGACAACAAGGTCAAAATGTATTATTATTAAGTTATAAAAAATATTTAGTTATTAAAATAATGAGAGTTGAAAGCATTAAACCTGCTGAAACAAGAGGAATTGTTGATTCTTTTATTTCTGTTGAATGGGCTGGAATGAATCAAAGAACTAGAACTGTTAAAGAAAATAATAATCCTTCTTTTAATGAATTATTATATTTCCCTGTTCCTTTACCTGATTCTTGGCTTAAAAATATTGATGAACATGTTTTAGAAATTAATCAGGAATTATCTTCTAAAAATGAAGTTAGTTTTAATTTAATGATTGAAGGTGATGATAATACTTATGATAATTTTGGTATTGGTTATTTTTATTTAAGTGATATTAAAAATGGAGGTAAGAAAGTTCAGGAAAAATATTTTGCTGATGATTTGAAAAAAGATAATTTATATTTATCTGAAAAATTCACTAGTAAAGTTAAATTAATTAGTGCTTTTTCTAAATCTACTAATACATTCTTACATTTTGAAGCTTGGTTTTTAGAAAGTTTCCCTCCTATTGTTGATTTTGGAGAAAAGAAAAAAAAATCTGAAATGAGAGATAAAATCCCTCTTGAATTACAGAAATTTTTCCCTGCTAGTGGAAAAGAAGATAGATTTTCTAAAAATTTTAATCAAAGAATAAGAGAAATTTTTAAGAAATATTCTAATTATTCTCATAAAGATAGATTATTTACTAATTTCAGACCACAAGATCAATATACTAATGTTCATTTATTACCTTATTATTTATGTCCTATTACAGTTCCTGAAAAAAAATATTCCAGAAAAGACATTGAATCAAATCCTAATTTCTTTGATTCTAATATTAAAACTTTAGAAAATGTAGCTCATTATGTTAGATGCTTTACTTTTCCTAGTGATTTAAGAAATGATATTTGGTCTTCTCCTGATTTTATGCTAAAAAGAAGAAAAGGCAATGTTGAAGAACATGCTATTTTAATGGCTTGTTTAATGATGGGTTTAAAGAAAATAGATCCTAATAAAAAAGTATTTTTAACTCCTGATGATGTTAAAGGAGATGGTAAAAAAACCAAAGATTTAGAATTAATAACTGACAATCATCGTAATAATAATACTAAAACTGGTAGTTTAATTGATACTTCTAAAATTAAAACTTCAAATGAAGAAACTTTAAATGAAGAAGATATTAAAATTGATGAAAAGGAAATTATGGTTAAAGATGATGAATATTTCCCTTATTTAAATAGGGTTTTTGTATGCCAAGGAAAATTAAAAGAAAATAAACAAAATCATTGTTGGGTAATGGTAATAAGTGATGATTATAGAGATATTACTTTTTATGACCCTAAATTAGAATATAATTTCCATTTAGCTGGAAGAGTTAAAGAACCAATGAAATTAAGAAATTTTTTAAATTCATTAGAAGATGATAAAAAAGATGGTGATAATAATAAAAATGATAAAAATGATGAAAAGAAAAAACATACGAAAAATTATATGAAAGATATTGATCAAATTGAATTAAAAGGTGAAGGTGATGATAGTTTAGTTTTATATGAGAAAAGTGATGATTTTGGAGATAAAAATGAAAGTCAAAGTGAATTAGGAAGAAGTATAATAGATAAAAGAATGATAGATGAAAAATTAGCTTTTGATCCTGAAGAAAATGAAGAAAAATTTGATTTTATAGAAAATGATAAAGAAATAGCTAAATTAAATGAAGGAAATGAAAAAAATTTTTTAGCTCAAGATTCATTCAAAGATGCAAAAGGTGAATGTGTTAAAGAAGTATATTTACCATATGAAACAATAGATTTAATCTTTAATCAAAATAATATTTTTGCAAATTGTCAATTTCATATGCCGGAACAAATATATTATAATATATATGATCAAACTCAATGGTTGCCTTTTTTTTATTTAGAAAAAAAAGATGGTGAAATAACTAAATTTTGGAAAGGTAAATTTCCTCAATTTTATTCTTTAAGTAATTTTTCTCCTTGTTATTCTCCTGGTTTAGTGAGAAAAATGACAGATAGTTTAATTAAAGAAATGAGACAAGGAATTGATGCTGCCAGATCAGGAAAAAATCTTCCAACTAGATTTAAGAAAAAAGGAGAAAAAATAAATAAACAATTAAGTAAATATTTAGATTTCTTAGAATATTTAAGTATGGGAAGAATGACACAAGAAGAATTTGAAAAAAAAAAGAAAAATTGGAAAATTGTTTGTAAAAAATATATGCCTAAATTTTATAAAATGAATGCTCAATGTGTTAAATTTAATTTTTATGAAACTGAAATAATTAGAAGAGAAATTACTGAAGATTTAGAAGATTTTTGGTATACTAAAATAAAAAATGTTGTTTTTGCTACTAGTGCTAGAGTATATGCTTATCCTAATCAAACTGTTTGTGTTAGAATTATGCTTGCTAAATTTTATAAAATTCCTCTTGAAGATATTGCTGATAAAGAAGAAATTAAATTATATCAAGAAATGGAAAAAGAAGATCCTGATAAGTTAATTGAAGAAGAAGTTGATAGTGATGAAGAAAATGACAAAAAAGAAAATGAAAAAGAAAAAAAAATAAAGAAAAAAGAAGATGATAAAGATAAAAAGGATAAAGAAAAGAAAGATAAAAATAAAAAGAGTAACAATAACAAAGAAACTGATGGTAAAAAAGAAGATGAAAAAGTTGATGAAAACGAGCACAGTTCCATAATTATTTAAAAAAATATATTATTATCTTTATTTCTAATTTTTATATAATTTTTTAAATTTCAATTATTTTATAATTAATTAATAAAATGTGGAAAAAAAATGGAATAAAAAAAATCAAATAAATATTATTAAGTTAAAATAAAAAAAACATCAAATCATATATCATAAATTTTAACAATGTGAAAATGGATAATAATCATCAAACATTAAAAATTTTAAATATTTAAAATCAAAGACCAAAGTAAATAAAAAAAAAAAGTCAAAATAATAATAATATCAAAAAACAAAAGAAAATGAAGAAATATATATAAGATTATTAAAAACTAAAAAAATATTAGATATATTTCAATTAATAACAACAATTCTTTTACTTTCCCTTATATTAACGACAAAAATCTCTTTTTTGTAAAAATCAAGAATATAGAAATATAGATTGATTAAAAAATTTATAATTTTTTGACACCCCAAAAAATTTATAACAATCAAAAATAATTTACAATTTATTCAATTTATCAGATTAATCATTGATTAAAATAATTAAGGTATTATTTCAAAAGAATATATTTTATATAATTAATTAATAAAAAAACGATGAGATTAAGAATACTTTTATTAAGATAAGACCAGAAAAATTTGTTTATTTATATTAATTTCTTTATAATTTTGATGAAGATAAATTCTTTCAATTGTAATATTTAGAATATTTATAAAATACAAAAACTAAGGTCAAGATTTCTTTTCTTTTGATTTTTCGAACAAATCAAAAAAAAAAAAAAAGAAAAGATTTCTTCCAAAAATCACAAGATTATGTTAAAGGTAAGAAATGAAAAACAATAAAAATCTATATTATAAAATACCTTTATTAATAATTAAAAAAAATATAAAAATAAGTTATAAAAATAATTATAAAAATAATAAATGGACAAAAATGAAATGAACAACATAAAACCAAAAGATAGAAGTGAACGTGTAAAAATTAAAATAATATAATTAAACATATAGATAGCAAATAGGAATCGTGACAATATAGAAAAAGCATATCTTCAAGATAGAGTAGGAGCTTTTAACAAACCTGCAGAAAAAGCAAGAATAAATGATCCAGATCCTTCAAGTGATATGTACATTAGTGAAGGTGAAAGATTCAATAAAGATTTTGCTTCATATGAATATGATAGGAGAAATAAAGCTCATGAAAGAAAAAAAGAAGTATATCAACAGAGAAAAAATGAAATATATGATAGAGAAAGAACTCGTTGGGAAAGAATGGATTATGAATATTTAAAAAATGAAAATAAAATTATGATGAATAAAGAAAAAAACTTAGTTGGTAGAAAAAATAATCCTGGAATGGCTTTTAATCCTTTGACTTTACAATATGATAATTCTGTTCAAGGAGAAATTTTAAAGAAAAGAGATGAAGAAAGTAAATTTAGAGCTTTAATGAGAGCAACAAATATAGATAAGCATTCTAATCAAGGATATAATATTTTAAACGGTGAAGACCGTATAATTATGCAAAAAAGAATGCAAAATGAAATTGATCCTGAAGTTTATAAAAAAAATATTGGAGCTTATAATGAATTATATAATCAAACTAGATATAATAGGAAAGAATATGGAATTTTAAATGATGTTAATTTTAATCAACCAGGAATGAGAAACGATAATAGAGGTGGATATCAAGATTATCAAAATAATAATCAACAATATAATAATCAAGATTATCAAAATAATAATCAACAATATAATAATCAAAATCAACCACAATTTAATAATCAAATTCCTCAAATGAATAAGCAATATAATGAAGAACCACAATTTAACCAAATTCCTCCTCAAATGAATAGAAGGAATACACCTTTGGAACAACAAAACATAAATCAACAATATGATCCAAGAAATGACCCTAATTATAATCAAAATTATGATCCAAGGAATGACCCTAATTATAATCAACAATATGATCCAAGAAATGACCCTAATTATAATCAAAATTATGATCCAAGAAATGATCCAAATTATAATCAACAATATGATCCTAATTATAATCAACAATATGATCCAAGGAATGACCCAAATTATAATCAACAATATGATCCAAGGAACGATCCTAATTATAATCAAAATTATGACCCAAGAAATGATCCAAATTATAATCAAAATTATGACCCAAGAAATGAGCCAAATTATAATCAAAATTATGATCCAAGAAATGACCCAAATTATAATCAACAATATGATCCTAATTATAATCAACAATATGATCCTAATTATAATCAAAATTATGAGCCTAATTATCAACAATATAATCAAGGACAATCTAATAATCCAAATTTTAATAATAACGGATATCACTAATTTCCTTAAAATTTATGATTAAATGTTTAAATTTAAAAATTTTAATTTTTTGATTTTAATACTATAATCATTTATTTTAATTATTATAATACTATATTTTACATCCAAATTGTTTTTTTTAATTAATCATAACAAATCAAAAAAAAAGTTTAAAAACAAATAATAGTAATTCTATAAAAAAAACAATATTAAAGTCTAAATAGAAAAAAATTAAACGTAAAAAGATATTTAAAATGACATTATTTCCTTTAATTAATTATAATTTTAAAACATCGATTGTAAAATAATTTTAGAATAAATTCAATATTTATGAATTAACAATTCCTTCTTTGTTTAATTAAATGAAAATTTATAGAATCAAAAAAATTAATGAATAGATATTATAATAAAAGTAAAGTAAATGAAGATAAGATAATTTAAAATAATATTTGGCAAAACCAAAATTACATTCTTTGAAATTTAATATTTTAATTAATGAAATAGAAAACAAAAGCATAAATATATTTTAGTAAAGTTTGAATAAAAAAATTAAGAAATAAAAAAAATAAAGGAAAAAGAAGTGGAAATAATATTTAATATGAGTATAAAAGATTCAATAGACAATTATTCAAATTATTAATAAAAAATAACTTGTGATTCAAATGAACTAATCCAAGTGAAATTTATAAAAATGAAAAGAATATAGATATTAAATAAATCAAGAAATAATACCTAAAAAATCTATTTATAATTCTATTTTTCATAAAATATTAACTTAAATAAAAGTTTATTATATATTGATGATTGTGAATCTTGGTAAACTTATAAAAATTTTAAAAAATAAAAATAATGAATAAAGAAAATAAAATTGATATTCGTAAAATTAAAAATGTTCAATTAAAAATAAATTGAATTCTATTTAAAAATAATGTGCAACAATAAATTAATAAATCATTTATAAATTATGGGGTAATTAAAAAAACTTCTATAATTAAATACAAAATAGCAAAAAATAAATGCATTTAATATTCATTCAAAAATTAATAAGTAATATTTCCCAAAAAATAATATAAAATGAAATACAACTTTTAATTGTGATGTGGGTGAAGTAAAATTGTCAAAAAAAAAATCTCTTCAAAACAAATGTTTAAAAATAGTATTAACACATCAAATTCAACTTCTAAAAATAAATTTTCTAATATAAATAATATTATTATTGAAGGTATAATATAATATTTTTTGGTTTTTTTTCATATTATCATAAAAATATTATAAAAAATATTATTTTTAAAAATAAAAATGCAAATATTAAAAATAATAATATCAATCCTCTCATTATCATATGAAAAATTATTATTTGTTCACACTCACTTTAGACATGGAGCAAGAGGAGCATCAAAAGGAGGATTTGAGGGATTAGGAAAAGATTATGTGGGAATTAATTGGGAAACAAGTGGAGAATTAACAGAAGTAGGAATGAGAGGGCAATATATTTTAGGTTATTATACAAAAATGAAATATAAAAATTTTATAAGTGAAAAATATGATCCAAGAGAAATTCAAATTTATTCATCTCGTATTAGAAGAGCCATTCATTCTGGTTATTCTTATCTTTTTGGATTATATCCTTATAATAAAGAAAATTTTTTAAATAATTATCAAATGAATAATTCTTATCCTCCTGGAAACATTAATAAAGAGTTAATTAATATTAATTTAAAATTAGGAAATTTTCCTATTCCTAATGGATTAAATATTATTCCCATTCATATTTTTAATATTAAAGACCGTTATTTCTTTCTTTTTGATAGTATCATTTTAAGCGATTGTCAACCTAATAACGATTTAAGAAAAAAAGCTTTAAAAAGTAAAGAAATTGTTGATTTCGTTCAATATTTTAAAAATAAATATGGAGAACAATTAAATCATTTTTTTAAAATCGATAAAACTGATTTTGAATGGGAATTTTTAAACATTCAAGATTTATGCGATAATTTTGTTTCTGATAAAACTCAAGGAGAAAATTTATCTTATTTTTATGAACATACAAAAATAAATTTTACAGAATTTGAAAAAGATTGTCATAATGAATTTGCTATTAATTTTAACTATTATATATTTAATAATAAAGATTTAGTATTTATGTCTCAAACACCAATAATGAAACAATTAATAAATTATATGAAAAATAGAATATATATTGAAGAAAATCATTTAAATGATTTAAATTATTCTTCTCCTAAAATAGTTGCATATTCTTCACATGATTCAACTATGTCTGGAATTCTTATTTGGATGAAAGAAATTTTTGGTAGTAAATATGTTGAACCCACTTTTTCTTCTTGTTTATTTTTTGAATTACATAAAAAAGATAATTTAAATGATTTAAAAGGGACTTTTGAAGATTATTATGTTAAATTTTTAATGAATGATGAAGAATTAATAAATTTAAACTTTAAATTCTTTATTGAAAAAAGTGAAGAGTATTTTTGGAGTGAAAAAAATATTGAAGATTTTTGCCAATTTAATATTATTAATATTGATATTTTTAATGCAAAAATTAAACGGTATTTATTAATTTTATGTTTTTTATTTCTGATTTTTATTATGATGATATTTTATTTAAAAAATATTTTAAATAACATAAAATCTAATAAGAAAGAAGAAGGAAAAGAATTAGAAGAAATTTTGGTAAATAAATGAATAAAGAAAACTAAAATAAAAAAAATAATATATCATTATTTAAATTTATTTATATATTATTTTAATTTAAAAATGGGAAACACAAATTTAAAAGAAGCTTCAATCAGAAGTTTCGAACCAAATATTTCTAACATGTCATTTAATTTGAATGATGACTCTGTTTTAATTCCTTTTATTTCAAATACAATTAATAAAGTTTTTATAGATTGTTTAAATAAATCTACAAATTTAAACTTATATCATTCTACTTCAATTGAAAATAATAATAGCTATTTAAATCAACAAATTAAATTTTCTCAAATGTTAGGAGATTTAGTAGATAAAAATATTGAATCTAATATGGAAAATACATATTCTTCAGAAGAAGAAGTTTTATATCATAATTTATTTAATATAAATAAATATCAAAATGGTCAAAACAAAAATAATTTTAGCGAATTAGAGAACAATGATTCATTATTCAATATTTCTTTAGAAAATATATCAAGTATTCATGGAAGCGGAAAAAGCTCAAGAAATGAAACCCAAGAAGAATTATCTCAAATATCAGTAAATTTATTTAAACCACATTTAAATTCTAATAATAATAAGCAATTAAAAATTGTTAAAATTGGTAAAAAAGAAGATTTTAGAAATATATTATCCAAAGAAAAAAATACACCTTATATAAGACCTGAATCACAAAATAGTTCATCAAATAATAAACCAATAAATTTATCTGTTCAAGAAAATATTAATACCAAAAATAGAAACAAAAAAAAAATTAACATTTCAAAACAAATTCAAAAAAAATCGATTTCTCCAAAACAGAAAATTATTAAAAATCCATTAATACTCATAAATTCTCACCCAAGAAAAATTAGATCAAACGATAAGAATAATAAGTATAGAAATAATATAATGAAAGAAAAAATATCTTCTCCTCAAAGAAATATTAATTCTCCAATAAACAGTTTGAAAGATAATATAATAAAATATTTTAATTTACCTAAAAATTTATCTCAATCACCTAATCAATCAGAATCAACAAATTATTCAAATAATCAAAGTTTAATAAAACCAAATAAAATTAATTCTGAGCATTCTAATAATAATTCTTATGTTAAAATAATGAAAATGAAAAAAGAATGGATTGAAAAAAGAAAAACTAATTTAACAACTGATCATTTAAATAATATTAGTATTTTAAAGAATAAAGAAAGAACATATGATACCTATAGTAGAGATAATTCTTTTGAAAAATGTGATAGAAGAATTCATTTAAAGAAAATTAATCCTATAAGAAAACAAAGTATTTCTCCACCGAAAAAAGAATCCAATCGTTTGAAAGATAAATATAATTTAAATTTAAGTTCTTATTCTCCAACAACTAAAAATGAAAAAATTAAATCTTTGAGAAGTATAACTCCAAAAAGTAAACGTTCAAAATCAAAAACAAAAAAAAAGAAAAGAATGGTATTTCAGTTAAATTTAACTGATGAAATGGAAGATATTAAGGATGAAAAAAATAACAATTCAAACACAAAAAATTTTGAAATTTCAAGTAATGAAAAATTAAATAATAGTGAAAATCATAAAATAGAAGAAAAGACTAATATTAATAGTAGTCATTTAATAAATGGAAGCTTTAATATATCTCAAGATGAAATTGATAATGAAAAAATTAATAAAGATTCTCCTTTTCTTTTAAATTCAGATTTAAGTGAAAATTCAAACTTTACTTCAAAATTTAATTCAAACCTTCAAAACAATCAAATATCTTATACAATGCAAAATTATACAAGTTTTGGTAATTATAATATAATTACTGATAATAGTGAAAATACCAAAAATTCAAATAATCCAGAATTGTATAAAAATTCATTAAAACTAAAAAAACTTCAAGAATTTAAAATGAAACAAGAAGGAGGAAATTCAAAAATGTATGGTAATAATAGAGAATCAAATTTTAGTTTTAAAAATTCTAATTGTTCTGATAGAGTATCTAATCCAATAAATCCTTTTGGAAATGATAATAAATTTCAATCAAATACTCTAAAAGCACTTTATAATAATTATCATCAAAAAAATGATAGTCTTAATGAGGATTTAGGAATTATTAAAGAAGAAAATCCTTTTGAAAAAACTCCTTCTATAAATCAAGATAATTTTTCTTTTAATAATAAAACTTTAAAAGATGATAATAATATTATGACTATTACACATTATACCATTAAGGATGAAAGTGATACAAATTTTTATAAAAATAAAGTTAATAATAATTAATGTAAAAGCTTAAAAAATAATGAAAGAACTTTTTAAATAGGATATATAATATAAATATTATATAAATTTAATTCTTTATTCAAAATATATTTTTAATTGATGAAAAATCTTGTAATATAAAATGAATAATAATTTAAATCATATATTATTAAAATATAAAAAAAAATCAGATGAAAAATCATTGAAGAAGAAAATATCTTCATGTTTAAGCAACCTCAACTAACTAACCCTTCACTGTGTAACAAGAGCTGGTGCCGACACCAAGGATAGGTACTCTTCTCAAAAAATAATTTCTTAAAATTATGATTTAATGAAAATTTCAATATTTATAAAATTAAAAAAATTGCATTATTTGAAATTAATATATTAATTATTTTTTTAAATTTTTTATTTAATATATTCATTGTATTCAATTGATAATTTATTATTAAATTATTGGGGATTGGGGATGGGGATTGGGGATTGGGGATTGGG
>JAEEGI010007323.1_pt1 | contig 24728 bp, 19 predicted proteins | sample 8958751 | NCBI WGS metagenome assembly JAEEGI01 (sample SAMN16246545, study PRJNA631951) | gut metagenome | biome: gut microbiome; feature: rumen; material: KS-attached | host: Bos | place: Iran: Karaj | collected 2018-10
GTAGCGGCCGAACAGGCGGCTGCGGTGAATCACATCCGAGCGCTCCCCTTCCGAGATGGCGCCGATCTGGCTCAGCGGGAACAGGATCTTTGCACGCTCGACCACACGCGGGGTACCCTTTTCGTCCAGGAGCGACACCAGTGCTTCACCGGTTTCCAGTTCAAGCAGAGTCTCATAAGTGTTGAATGCGGGATTGGCGCGGAAGGTATCCGCAGCCACTTTCACTGCCTTCTGGTCCTTGGGTGTGTATGCGCGGAGGGCGTGCTGCACGCGGTTGCCAAGCTGGCCAAGGATGCTCTCCGGAATGTCCGTGGGGCTCTGGGTGATGAAGTAGATACCCACTCCCTTGGAACGGATGAGGCGGATCACCTGCTCGATCTTGTCCACAAGTGCCTTTGAGGTATCCTCGAACAGCATGTGGGCCTCGTCGAAGAAGAACACCAGTTTGGGAAGATCCATGTCGCCCACTTCCGGAAGGGTGGCATAGAGTTCCGACATGAGCCACAGCAGGAAGGTGGAATAGAGCTTGGGCTGCAGCATGAGTTTATCCGCCGCAAGCACGTTCATGATGCCCTTGCCGCCTTCGCACTGGAGAAGGTCGTAGATATCGAAATCCGGCTCGCCGAAAAATTTTTCGCCGCCCTGGTTTTCCAGCTGCAGAAGGGCCCTCTGGATAGCGCCAACGGAGGCCGATGTTACATTTCCGTAGGTTTCCGTGTACTCTGCAGCATTCTTTGCCACGAAGTTGAGCATGGCGCGGAGGTCTTTCAGGTCGATCAGAAGGAGGCCGTTGTCATCGGCCACCTTGAAAACGATGTTCAGCACGCCGGTTTGGACGTCGTTGAGCTCCAGAAGGCGGCCAAGCATGTCCGGGCCCATACGGGATATGGTGCTGCGCATGGGATGGCCCTGCTCGCCGTAGACGTCGAAAAAGCGCACGGGGCAGCTCTGGAATTTGGGATCCTGAATGCCGAATTCCGGCAGCCTCTTCTCGATGAATCCGCTCAGGCGGCCTTCCTTGGAGATACCGCTGAGGTCTCCCTTCATATCCGCCATGAAGCAGGGCACTCCCGCCTGGCAGAATGTTTCCGCAAGAACCTGTAGGGTTACGGTTTTGCCGGTGCCGGTTGCACCTGCGATGAGTCCATGACGGTTTGCCATCTTGCCCACCATCGAGATGGGGCCATTAGCTGAATGGGCAACATACAGCCCTCTTTCGTTATCTAACATATTATTTCGATTTTTAATAAGATGGTATGTCTCCAAAACTACGGACCAAAGGTCCTATCCCTCCCAAACAAGTTTGGGCCCCTCCCATTCACAAAGACATGGGCGTCTATGGTTTTGGAGACATACCATCTTATTTGTAATTATTTCTTGTATTTCCAAAGATAAAAAAGAAATGTGGAAATGGCAAATGCGGCGAGGCCGATGCCGGGGGCGGCCGCGGCGTTTATGCCGAAGCCCACTTTGTCCACCAGGATGAACGAGACGCTAACCGCCGTCATGAAGCAGGCAGGAACCAGAGTAATCAGATACCACATGCCCTTCTTGCTGCGGGTAAGGTATACGGTAATGGTCCACAGGGTGAACACGGCAAGGGTTTGGTTGCTCCAGCCGAAATAGCGCCAGATTACGTTGAAGCCGTTTTCATTCGCAATGTTGAACCACAGCAGAAGGCCGGATGCAACGAACAGCGGAACGGCGATGAGGAGGCGGTTGCGGATGGGTTTCTGGTCCAGGTGGAGGAACTCCGCGATGATGAGGCGGGCGCTACGGAATGCGGTATCGCCGGAGGTGATGGGAGCGGCAACCACGCCAAGGATCGCGAGCACTCCGCCCAGAAGGCCGAGCCATGCCCAGGATACGCTGGACACAACAGCGGGGGCCGATGCCGCCCCGTCCGAGCCCACCGCCGCGGCTCCGCCGTCGAAAAAGAACCACGACGATACGGCCGCCCAGATAAGGGCCACCAGGCCTTCGGTTATCATTGAGCCGTAGAATACCGGACGGCCCAGTTTCTCGTTTTTCATGCAACGGGCCATAAGCGGGCTCTGGGTTGCGTGGAAGCCGGAAATCGCCCCGCATGCAATGGTGATGAAAAGGCATGGGAAGATGGGCTGCGCGCCGATTCCCGCCTTCTCGTTCCACCCTCCGAGGCCGTCCCACAGCTCCGGCAGCGAGGGCCACTTCACAAAGAGGCAAACCATAAGGGCCGCGGCCATGAACAGCAGCGCAAACGCAAACACCGGATAGATCCTGCCGATTATCTTGTCGATGGGAAGCAGCGTTGCCACCACATAATATGCAAAGATTATCAGAGCCCACACGATCATGGGTATGCCGCTGCAGAAGCCGGGCATCCCGTGCAGGATGATGGCCGGGCTGTACACGAACACCGTGCCCACCATTACCATAAGGAAGATGATGAACACCAGCATCACGTTCTTAGTGCCTTTGCCGAGGTATTTACCCACAAGTTCCGGAAGGCCGGCACCGCCGTGGCGCAGGGAAAGCATGCCGCTCAAATAATCGTGCACGGCGCCGGCGAAGATACACCCCAGCACTATCCACAGATAGCTGGCCGGGCCGAACTTCGCGCCCATGATGGCGCCGAAGATGGGCCCCGTTCCCGCAATGTTCAGGAACTGGATCATGAACACCTTCCAGGTGGGCATCGCGATGAAGTCCACCCCGTCGGCCTTTTCAATTGCCGGAGTGGCCCGTTTGGGATCCGGGCCGAACACCTTCTCCACGAAGGCACCGTAAAGGAAGTAGCCCAGCACCAGGGCCGCGATGCTGATAAGGAAAGAAATCATTACTCAAAGAATGAAAAATGCACCCTTCCGTACACCCGCTCTTTGACGAAATGCGGATGCGACGTAAAGCTGTGCTCTCCCCCGTGCTCCAGAATGAAATAGCAGCCGGGGTGAAGGATATCCAAAGAAAAGATGAGATCCGGAAGGCCGTCCAGGCCATCCAGGGCATAGGGCGGATCTGCGAACACAATGTCGAACTTTTCCCTGCAGATGGGCAGGAAATCGAACACATTGTCACGCACCATGGTAACGGCGTCCAGCCCGAGGCGGGCCGCCTCCGTTTTAATGAAAGATGCATTCTCGCGCGCCATTTCCACGCAATAGACACGTGCGGCGCCGCGGGAAGCGAACTCGAATGCGATGGAACCGGTTCCGCCGAAAAGGTCCAGCACTTTCAGATCCTGGAACTCGTACTCGTTGTCCAGAATGTTGAACAGGCCTTCCTTGGCAAAATCCGTGGTGGGACGCGCCTTGTAGCCTGCGGGGGGCTGGATTATCTTGCCTTTGCGGCTGCCTCCGATTATTCTCATAGGGGCTCCACTGCTTTGAAATAGCGGTACAGCGACATCTCTTCTTCCTCCCCAAGAGGCGATGCCACATACACCGTGGTAACCTCCGGATTAAGCTGGAACTGTTTCAGGGCCAGGAAGAGATAATACTGGGCAGTGGTGAAATCCGGCGCTTCATACCGATTCGCAAGCAGGAGATTCTTCCCCTGGGCAATCACCAGATGCAGGATTCCGCCCACATGGGCGATGTGCACCTTGTTGTACTCCGGATTCTTTTCCAGAGCGGTGAGGAGATAATAAAGTTCCGGAAGAGATTCCTCTCTGGCGGCTTCATACAAAAGTACGGCGCCCAGTGAGGGGATCCTCTTCCAGAAAACTTTTTCTTCTTTTCCGGGAGCCGTGAAGAAACTCTCCGGAACCAATTCGCAGCGAAGCACTACTCCCAGTTACCTGCGTTGTTGTTAGGCATAGTTACGCTACCCACCTGAAGGCCGGGGAATTTGTTCTGGTCTTCCCTTTCCGCATCCAGGTTGATGCGCAGCTGATTGTCCATGCCCTTGAGCAGGAGTTTGTACGGCATACGGGCCTCGAACAGGGGAACCTGCACGCCGGAAACGGTTTTGATGACGGCTTCCATCTGAACCTTTTCGCCGCCCGAGAACGGGATGAAGGCAAGAGAGTCGATGCAGAAATCTTCACGGCCGTTGAAGAGGGTGTCTCTCACGGGGATGGAAGTTTTCGCGGAGAACACGAGGGGTTCTCCCTTGCGATAGAGTTCCATGAGCTGCTCCGTAGTGATCTTGCGGTTCTTGCGCTTGATCAGATTGGTGTTGGCCACAGCCACGGAGTCGTCGTTCGAACCGATCTGCATGACGATTTCCATCTGGCCTTCCTTGTAGAAGGAGATGAGAGAGTCTACATCTGCGGTGAAGCGGTTGTTTACGCCCTTGAATGCCACCTGAAGGGTGCGGATGTCCTTGAGACGCTGGATACCGACCTGCTCCCTGTGGGCTTTTTCCTTGTTGAAGTTCACCGGCTGCATGACACTGTCGTAGATAAGGTAAACGAGACCTACGGCCGCCGCTGCGAGGAGGATTTCAGCTAAGATTTTAAGTACTTTGTTCATTATTGGTTAAGTTTTACAATTTTCTCAAAGTTCCGACAAAGTTAATTATTTCATTTCTCAAATGCAATATGCCGATGATAAAAAAATAAGTTGTAAATTTGCACTCGTAAAATTGTATGCCGATGGAAACGCTCAGCAGAGCTGACATAGAGAGTTTTTCCCGGAGCCTGGACAGGGCCCGCAGGGTAACCGTGGTATCCCACACCCATCCGGACGGGGATGCCGCAGGCTCAACTGCCGCGCTGTTTTCCTACATCAGCGAGCGCCGCGGCAAGGATGTCAAAGTGATTCTCCCGGACTATCCGTCGGATACTCTCCTTTTCCTCTGCGACAATGTAATCTTCGCATCGGACCATGCAAAAGAGGCGGAAGCATGGATCGAAGGATCGGACCTTATAATCCTCATCGACGCCAACGAACTCCGCCGCACGGAGCAGCTGGAGAGCCTCATCAGGGCTTCATCGGCACAAAGAATCCTCATCGACCATCATGTTGGGCCGGAAAGGGAGTCCTTCTCGCTGGTATTCTCGGAAACGGAGGTATCATCGGCCTGCGAGCTTCTCTTCTGGATCCTTATGGAAATGCCTGATATAAAGGCCGATGCCGCCGCGCTCCCCCACGATGCCGCCCGCGCGCTCCTCTCCGGAATGACCACGGACACCAACAATTTCGCGAACTCGGTTTTCCCCACCACCCTGGAAATGGCATCAAGGCTTCTGGAGGCGGGAGTGGACAGGGACGATATCCTGGACCACCTGTACAACCGCTACCGCGAAAACCGCATCCGCTCAATGGGATATATGCAAAGCGAATGCATGCGCATCACCCCCAAGGGAGCCGCGTACATGATTGTAACAAAGGAAATCCAGGAGCGCTTCGACATCCGCGAAGGCGAAACGGAAGGGCTCGTGAACGTGCCTCTGGCAATCGGCAAAGTGAGAATCAGCATCCTCCTGAAGGAAGACGAAGGCCATTTCCGCGTATCCATCCGCTCGAAAAGGGGCACATCGGCACGTGAACTGGCGAAGAGCCGCTTCCACGGAGGCGGCCACGAGATGGCTTCCGGAGGTAAACTCTATTTCCCGGAAGACATTCCCTCCCCCACCGATGCCGCCGCATACATTGAAAACGTAACGGATGATTTTCTGAAATGAGAAAACACCTCGTCATATCGCTTCTTCTTGCCGTAACGCTCTGCGCCTGCTCAAAACAGGCCCAGGCAACGTACGACAAACAGGAAACCACCATAGAAAGCCTTGTGGAGAGCCTCCTGAAAACGGACGAAGGGGCCACGGTGGAGTATCTGGACGGAGTAGTCCGCATAAGGTTCAGCGTCTCCACCTCCTCGGAATCGGATCCCGCGCTGGAGGAAGGCGGCAGCGTTTCCATGTGGTACGGCGGGTTCACGGTAACATCGGCCTCGCTCTCCAAATCCAACCTGTTCGCCACCAACCTTCAGGATCTGGCCACCGAGTGCGGATGGTCCGGTGCCGATGAATCCATGTTCCAGGTGGAAACCGTAACCGTGGGCAAGGGAGAACTGGTGCCCGGCCTGGAGAAAGGCCTCATCGGCGTAAAGAAAGGAGACCAGTACCTCATTGTATTTTCCGGAAAATACGGATGGGGCGGCCACCCCCGGGGCACGATTCCTGCAAGATCGGCCCTGGCCTACCAGATTTGGGTAACAGACATTTCAAACGAATAATACTCGAAGATGAAAAGATATATTTCAGCAATACTCGCCGCGGCCCTTTTGGCAGTTTCCTGCGCACATGAGGGCAAAACAGTAGCAAATGAATCCCAGAAACTGTATCTGGAGTCATGGATGGCGGTGAACCATCCCGGAATCAACCCCACCGGCCTTGGAATCTACATCCTGGAAGACACTCCCGGAACCGGCATCGAGTGGACATCGGACTTTTTCTATGTATTCGTGGAATGCACTGTAAAGCAGCTGGACGGCACCGTTATCCAGACCAACAACGTGAAACTCTCGCGCCAGCTCGGCACATACGACAAAACCGCCAGCTACGAGCCCGTGGTGTGGACAATCGGGGAAAACTACTGCTATGCCGGCGTGGAGGAGATGCTCAAGGGCATGAAGGTGGGCGGCTCCCGCACAGCGGTCATCCCCAACTGGCTGCTCACCGCCAGCAGGTATGACTCTGCCGACGATTATCTTGAAAAGACGGTGGATTCCTCTCCGGTTATCTACTCCATCACCCTCAAGGGCCTCACCCGGGACATGAAGAAATACTGCACCGGGGAGCTTGACACCTATGTCCGCGCAAATATCGACCCCGCCCTGGACAGCACATACTACAATAATGTGGACGGTTCCAGTCTTGGCTTCTATTTCAAGAGCCTCAAGCAGCCCAGCGACAGCATAATCCCCTCCGGCAGCACCGGATATCTCTGGTATGTCGCACGCCGTCTGGACGGCCAGGTAATCGACACCAACATTGCCGATACCGCCAAGGTGCATAACATCTACAATTCAAGCAAATCCTATGAGCCCGTATCCATTACCTTCGCAGAGGAATACACAGGTATCACCCTGGAGGGCAGTGACGCAATAGACGGATTCCAGGCCGCGCTTTTCCGCATGCACGCCTACGAGAAAGCCTATACGGCATTCTACTACGGCCTGGGCTACGGAGCCACTTCCAAGACGCTCATCCCTTCATATTCTTCGCTGCAGTTCGAGCTGGAACTGGTGGATAAACAATGAGCGGCACTTCCGTTCCCACAGAACTCGGCGTAAAGCCCGTCAGCACGCTCCTGAGGCAATACGCAATTCCCGGCATCATAGCGATGACGGCTTCGTCGCTGTACAATATGGTGGACAGCATCTTCATCGGCCACATCCCCGGAACCGGCTCGCTGGCAATCTCCGGCCTTGCCGTCACCTTCCCGCTGATGAACATCTCCACGGCGCTGGGAACGCTTGTGGGAGTTGGCGCTGCCACCATGATTTCCGTGCTGCTGGGCCAGAAGAACTATTCAGTCGCATCCAAGGTCCTCTCCAACGAGGTTACCCTCAACGTTATCACTGGCATAGTCTTCACCCTGGTAACCCTGCTGTGGATGGATCCTATCTTGCGCTTTTTCGGAGCCAGCGACGCCACCCTCCCCTTCGCCCGGAGCTACATGACCATCATCGCCCTGGGCAACATCGTCACCCACCTGTACTTCGGTCTCAACAGCGTAATACGTTCATCCGGCAACCCAAAACTTGCGATGGGGTTAACGCTTTTCACCGTTACCTCCAACGCCATCCTGGATCCCATATTCATCTATGTCCTGGGGCTGGGCGTACAAGGGGCGGCAATCGCCACGGTTCTTTGCCAAACCATGGCCCTGGCGTATTCCATGCGGTATTTCCTGGACCAGAAGAAATTCCTCCACCTGCCCCGTAACATACGGATGTTCCGGGTAGACTGGAAGATCGCCGGGGATTCCCTGGCAATAGGCATGGGCCCTTTCCTTATGAACCTTGCGAGCTGCATCGTAGTGCTGTTCATCAACCAGCAACTGGTGAAATGGGGCGGAGACCTTGCCCTCGGAGCCTATGGAATAGTGAACCGCCTGAGTTTCCTGTTCATCATGATAGTGATGGGATTCAACCAGGGCATGCAGCCCATCGCGGGATACAACTACGGGGCGCGCCAGTACGGCCGCGTACGTGAAGTATATCTTAAAACGGCGATGTGGGGTACAATAGTTTGCACCGCCGGATGGCTCATATCGGAATTCCTTTCCGTGGGCGCCGTTGGCATCTTCACCAACGACCCTCAGCTCCGCACCCTCGCGGCCAAGGGCCTCCGCGAGATGAACCTCGTGTTCCCCATCATCGGCTTCCAGATGGTAACCACAAACCTCTTCCAATGCCTTGGAATGGTAAAAAAATCCATCTTCCTGAGCCTGTCGCGCCAGCTTCTGTTCCTGCTGCCGTGCATCTACATCCTCCCGGAAATCCTCCAGTCGGAATCCGGAGTATGGTACAGTTTCCCCATTTCCGACACCGTCTCTTCGGTTATCACCGGAATCTTCGCAATCGGACTCATCCGTAAACTTTCCCGCCTCAAGGACGGCGACGACCCCTCCATCCTGGGAGGACAAATCTAATTGAGACTATGAACACCATCATCAACGTAGGCAGAAGCTTCGGAAGCGGCGGCGGATTCGTGGCCAAGGCCATCGGCACGAAACTGGGAATCCCGGTATACGACAACGAACTCATTTCCAAGGTCGCGGAGGAAAGCGGCTATTCGAAGAGCCTCTTCGCGAAAGGCGAGGAAAAGCGCAGCCTTTTCTCCGTATCCAGTTTCTTCGCTTCTGGCCGCGGCAGCTATTCCGACAGCGGCTACGTGAACGACAATGTGATGTTCCGCATCCAGAGCGAGGTAATCCGGAGCATTGCCGATAAGGGCGACGCCATCATCATAGGCCGATGCGCGGATTACATCCTGCGTGACCTGAAGTGCCTGGACGTCTTTATCTGCGCACCCCTGGAATACCGGGTAAAGAGGCTTGTGGAAAGCGAAAAAATCTCTCCCGAAGAAGCGGAGGACCTCATCCGCCGCAAGGACCGCACGCGCGAGACATATTATAATTATTATACCTTCGGAGAGTGGGGCGCAGCCTCCAATTACGACCTTTGCGTAGACAGTTCCGTCCTTGGAATCGACGGCACTGCCGATTATATCATCGACTTTGGGAAACGTGCGGGCATCATTCGTTAAATATATCCTGCTTCTGGCAACGGTGGTTGCGGTGGCTTCCGGCTTCCGCAGCGTGGGCCTGCCTGTTCGCCTTAACGAGACGCTCACAAACGAGATGTCGGACATCCCCGCATTAAGGCCGATGGATTCAGCCATCGACAGTTTCCGCGTGAGCTGGGGAATCCGGGGCCTTGGCTTCGCCGTGATGCGCAACGACTCCCTCCTCTATGCCAAGGGATACGGCGTGGATAATTACGGAAGGCCGATGACGCCGGGCACCACGAACAAACTCGCCTCCGTTTCGAAACTTCTCACCGCAATAGCCATAATGGAGCTTGTGGAGGAAGGCATGTTCTCGCTCCAGAGTCCTGTCTTCGGCCCATTCGGCGTGCTGAAGGGCTTTGACGACGTGATCCAGGACGAGCGCCACTATCTGATAACGGTAGAGCATCTGCTTCGCCACCAGGGCGGTCTGTACTACGGCGCGGCGGACCCCATGTTCAAGACCTACGAAATAATGAGGGAACTGGGCCTGAGCTCCGCACCGAACCAAACCCAACTGGCCCGTTACCTGCTTTCCAAACCCCTGGAATTCGATCCCGGAACATGGCAGCAGTATTCCAATTTCGGATACATGCTCCTTGGGATGATAATAGAGCAGGCAACCGGAGAGGACTATGAGCGCTACATGCAGGAAACCATCTTCGAGCCCAACGGCTGCTTCGGGTTCAGTATAGCCCGCGACTACACCGTGCGCATCCTCGGCGGAGGCGGCGGCTGGGTTGGCTCGGCCCCGGAGCTTGCCAGGATGGTTGCAACCATCGACGGGCGCGGCCCCATTGCCGATATCCTCTCGGAAGAAAGCCTCAAGCGGATGGCAATCCAGGGCGGCATTGATGCCTATCCCCTGGGCTGGATGGACAGCCGCGACGGAACTCTCACCCGCACCGGCACGCTTGCGGGAGCATCGCTCCTAATCAAATTGTATCCCGACGGAACCTGCTGGATTATGATAAGCAATACCACCACTTCCAGGCGGTCGTATTTCACAAAAGACATGGCCGAGCTGTTCCTTCAGCTGCGCGGCCCGTACAACGGTTTATTTCCTGCGAGGGATTTATTCAGCGGACACAGCGGACGCTGAGGCCGACGGAGGTTTTATCCGCCTGACCATACTTCACTTCCGGATCCTGCTCGTAAATATACACATAGGAGGCTTGTTCCGCATTACCGGCATAAGTGTCTGCGCTCCAGAAGGCCGCATAGTCTCCAAATCCCTTGAATACCCTGGTGGCGGTTGACAGAAGGGCATATCCGGAAGGAATCACGGAGAGTTTATTCTTGTTGGTAATCTTCACCTGGGGCCAGAACTCCCAGATTCTGCTATCCAGAAGAAGGGCATTAACCATAAAGTCTCCGGCCACGGTGCCAAGGCTTTCCCATTCCGCCATAGTGGGAAGGCGCCAACCCGAAGGGCATGCCGCCTGAGCTTCTTCCCAGCTATAGTAACGGCCGAGGGGATAAGAGGTTACCTCCGCTTCCCTATACGGTACGCCGGAGCCGGTATAAGCCATGTTGTTGCGCATCCAGTCAAGAGAACCTATATGAATATAATAATAGGTATTCTCCTCTTCCACTCCGCTGCGGGTATCCACGATGAAGGGATCACCGGTGAAAATGTCGTTTTCCTTGACCATGCCGTTCATTTCCGGATTCACGACCGTGACCGAAACCGAGCATGACGTGTTATAGTATCCGCTCGCAAATGCACTGCAGAGAATCGTATGGGAGCCGGGCTCCGAGAATGAGACTGTCTTGGCAAGGCTGGCCGGAGCCGGGGCATCTTCCTTTTTCACCGTATCTATCTGGCCGCCGTCTATCTGCCAGTAATAGCCGATGCCTTTCCCGTCCGGATGGGTAACCTCCAGAGGGGTAATCGTCACTTCCTGATTAATCCTCAGATAGGGGATCACGTTGAAATACATCCCGCTGAGGCTGGGCTTTATTTTGTCTTCCTCTTCCTTTTTGCAGGAAACCGCAGCGACGCAGAGGATGGCGGCAGTGAGCAGTATTATATTGCGAAGTTTCATACTCATACTTTGTGTACAGATTGCAAATATCGTTAAAAAAAACGTATTTTTGTGCAAATTGAGCAAAAAGAGATGAGACGAGCCCTGTATTTTCTGCTTATCGTGCCCCTGCTTCTGGCCTGCAGCCCCTCCAAACGGTATATCCGCATCGACGGATACGCCCAGGGAGGCACATACTGCGTAAAACTGTGCATAGACAGCGTCTCTGTGGCCCCTGAAGAAATCCGCGACAGCGTGGAGGCAATCCTCCATCGTATAGACACAACCCTTTCCGGCTACAACAAGGGCTCCCTCCTTTCCCGCCTCAATCGCGGGGAAACCGTGCAGACAACCCCCATGCTTCGGGAAATGTACGCCCTTGCATATCAGTGGTTCGAGGCCTCCGGCGGCGCCCTGGACTTCGCCGCCGGCCCCCTCTACGACGCCTGGGGCTTCGGCTTCCGTGAAGGCCGCCTCCCCTCCCCGGACACCGTCGCCTCAATCCTCTCCACCTGCGGCATGAAGCACCTCGCCCCGGAACTCCCGGAGGGTGAGGTAACACTGCCGGAAGGCCTCTCCCTCAACTTCAACGCCATCGCCCAGGGCTACACCTGCGACAAAGTGGCCGCATACCTCTACTCCATCGGCGTGAAAGACATGCTCGTGGACATCGGCGAAATCTGGTGCGACGGGCATAACCCAGCCGGGAAGCCGTGGAGCGTGGGCATCGACAGGCCCTTCGACCGCCCCACCGACGGCACGGATTCCGCCGGTGAAGACCTGGACGGAATCTGGTCGTCGGAAGGCGCCGCCGTTGGCATCGTCACTTCCGGAAACTACCGCAAATACTATGTAAAAGACGGGAAGAAATACGCCCACACCATCGACCCCAGAAGCGGATATCCCGTTGAACATCAGCTCTTAAGCGCCAGCGTAACATCCCGCAGAAGCTCCGCCGATGCAGATGCCCTCGCTACCCTTTGCATGGTGCTGGGCCCTGTTGAAGCCAAGGCGCTCATCCTTTCCATGGACGGGGTTGAAGCCTATCTTATTTCCTCCGACGGAGAGGGCGGAATGACGGAATGGGCCTCCCCCGGCTTCACCCTCAAAGAGAACTGATCACCTCCAGGCAGAAGCGGAGAGCTTCGCCAAGGCCATCGGCCACCCCATACAGGAATCCCGGACATATCCCCAAGGCCGACAATCCAAGAACCGCCAGCGCCACCGCGATAAAGCAGGTGGTTAATGGGATTGCCAGAAGGTTCGTAAGAAGGAAATGCCGGGGAAAACTGCCGAAGAGATATAGCGTGAGCGGCGCCGTGAAAACCTGGCAGGAAATGGCCATGGCGCTCATTTTCCAAATCTTTCGCATCAGCGACGGCCTCCCCCCGCCCGGGTACCATTTATCCATCACCGGAAAAACAAGCACGATGCCAGCCATGGCCAGATAGGACAACTGGAAACCGGCCGACGTGATGGCCTCCGGGGTGATTGCAAGTTGCAGCAAAAGGGCCGTGCAAAGCGTTCTGCCCAGCTTTTTCTCCCTTCCCAGGAGCGAGGCCGTCTCGCCCGTGAGGATAAACAGGAATGCCCGAACCATCGATGGCGACGCCCCCGTCATCAGGGTAAAGAAGGCCGATGCCCCTATGAGCACGACAAACCTCGCAATCCTCACCGCCGGGTACTTCCCCATCGGCCTTGAAAGCTTGTCGAAAACCATATACAATATGCCCATGTGCAGTCCGGAGAGTGCAAGGAGATGCGACGCTCCCGCTTTCCGGAAGACCTGGACAGCCTCCTTTCCAAGCCCGCTCCTGTCTCCGCAAAGGAATGCTTTCAGGAGCGGAGCGGTTCTGTTGTCCCGGAAAGGGAGCGAGCCGATGAACTCCTTCAGCGCCTCCCCTGCCCTTTGGACCTGGGGGACCGGTCCTTCAAAGGCTGCCCAGCCAAGCGAATGGAGCGTGAAGGCAAGGAATCCCCCCAGAAGAAATACCGCGGGGACAGCCAAAGGCCTTTTAATCATCGGCACTGCAGCGCACAGAATGGCGGTTATTCCAGACGCGGCATACGCCGCTCCGCCCCTGAGTCCGACGACGGAGCCCAGGGAAACACCTGCGGCAAAAAGCAGCGAGAAAAATTCTACGCAAAACATTTGGCCCGGAGTCTTGCCCGGCTCCCGGTTTTTTGCTATATTTGCATTTTGCCACACGTGAACAAAAAAACTAACCTATAACTATGATTATCCTAGTCATCAATTGCGGCAGCTCATCGATAAAGTATCAGCTGCTGGACATGAAGAGCGACGACGTATTCGACGTCATTGCAAAAGGTATCGCGGAAAAAATAGGCCTTCCCTCCGGTATCCTCCAGTATGCCCCCACGGGCAAAGACAAAATGGTTAAGGACATTGAGATCCCGGACCATAAAGTGGGCATGCAGCTCATCCTCGAAGCCCTCACCAACCCGGAAACGGGCGTTCTTGCCTCCCTTGAAGACATCGAGGCTGTGGGCCACCGCATCGTGCAGGGCGGAGATTTCTTCTCCGGCTCCGTGCTCGTGAACGACGATGTCCTTGAAAAGATCGCCTTCTGCTCGGACTTCGCGCCTCTCCACAACCCCGCCCATCTTCTTGGCATCCACGCCATGCAGGAGGTGCTTCCGGAAGTTCCCCAGGTCGTAACCTTCGACACGGCCTTCCACCAGACCATGCCGTCCTACGCATACATGTACGGCCTCCCTTACCAGTACTATGAGAAGTTCCGCGTACGCCGCTACGGCGCCCACGGCACCTCCCACCAGTTCGTGGCCGGGGTTGGCGCCAAGCTTGCCGGCATCGACATAAAGAATTCCAAGATCATCACCTGCCACCTCGGAGCCGGTAGCAGCATCTGCGCCATCCTGAACGGCAAGTGCATCGACACTTCCATGGGCTTCTCCCCTCTTGAGGGCATGATCATGGGCACCCGCGTGGGCAACATCGACGCGAACGCCGTCATCTATCTGGAAAACAAACTGGGCGTCTCCCCGGACGAAATGTCGGTTATCCTCAACCGTAAATCCGGCTGGATGGGCCTGTCGGAAAAAACCTCGGACGCCCGCGAACTGGACGCCCTGGCAAACGGTGGTGATCCCAAGGCAAAACTCTGCCTGAAGAAATTCACCTACGACATAATCAAGAACGTGGGCTCCTACATCGCAGCCCTCAACGGAGTGGATCTCATCGTCTTCACCGGCGGTATCGGCGAACACAACAGCCGTCTGCGCCGCCGCGTCCTGGAGAACTTCTCCTATCTGGGCCTTAAGGTGGACTATGAGGCCAACAACGATGCCTTCGAGAAGAACACCATCATAACGGCGGAAGACTCCACCGTAAAAGCGGCCCTCATCTGCACCAACGAAGAGCTCGTGATTGCCCGCGACACAATGCATCTTGTACTTGAAAACCAGGAATAAACTATGATCAAATCCTTTAACGACCTTGCCGCCTCCCTGAAGGCCAAGGGCATCTGCAAAAAAATGGTAGTGGCGTGGGGCGTGGATTCCCACACCATCGAAGCCGCATCCCTCGCTTCCGACCAGGGATATGTGAAAGTAACCCTCGTGGGCGACGTGGACCTTATCCAGGGAGTCTGCAAGGAAGCCGGCATCGACATTGCCAAATTCGAAATCGTTGATATCAAGGACGAACTCAAGGCTGTCGCCGAAGCCGTCCGTATGGTTCACGACGGGGATGGAGACATCCTCATGAAAGGCCTCTGCTCCACGGATAAATTCCTCCGCGGAATCCTGAACAAGGAAACCGGTCTTCTCCCTCCGAAGGGCCTCCTCAGCCATGTTGGCGTTATCGAAAGCCCCAACTACCACAAACTCATGTTCATCACGGACATGGCCGTGATCCCCGCGCCGGACTTCCGCCAGAAAGTGAAACTCGCCGGCTTCGTAACCTCCGTGGCCCACTCCTTCGGCATCGATAAACCGAAGATCGCCTTCATCGCCGCCTCCGAGCAGATGCTGGACTCCATGCCCGCCTGCATGGAAGGCGCAATGCTCGCCAAGATGTGCGACCGCGGCCAGATCAAGGGCTGCATCGGCGACGGTCCCCTCGCCCTGGACGTTGCCATCGACAAGGAAGCCGTTGAGATCAAGAAACTCGTTAGCCCCGTCGCAGGAGATGCGGACTGCCTCCTGTTCCCCAACATCGAGAGCGCGAACGTCTTCTGGAAAACCAACTCCAAACTCGCCAACGGCGTGCGCCAGGCAGGCTTCCTCGTGGGCACCAAAGTCCCTTGCGTCCTTGCCTCCAGGGCAGACACAGTGGACGTGAAGCTCAACTCCATCGCTTCCGCCGCCATATTCGCCAAATAGCCTCATGGCGCGAAAATAAGCACTCTTGTGCGAACCCCCAAATAAACGTTTCCGGTTCCTGGAAACGTTTATTTTTGTCCCTCCCCCTTCCCGGGCAAAACAGGCTATCTTGTGCCCGTGAATTGCTCTTCTCACCCGATTCACGGGCAAAAACAGCCCCTGGTGCCCGTGAACCCGTCCCAAACCATTCCCGGCCCGCACTTTTGCCCTGTTTTTGCTGGCCGACGCATCATTTTTCCCTACTCACAAGCATTTCTGGGCCGAAATTGCTTGCGCCCCCGTCTTTTGAACAACTCGCCTGCATTTTTGGCCATTTTTTGCGGGTTGCAGCGTCCCCTGTCATACCGAGGCCACTTGTGGCCGAGCGTATCTCATTCTCCATGGGGCTTGGGCGTTAGCCCGGCAAAAGAGTCGCTGATATGTATATGCCGCCCCCTTCGTTTCGAGCGTGTGATGACAGTCCGGAATCATTGCGATAACCCTCATGCGTGGCCGAAGGCCCCTCTATGAACTTGCACTTTTTCGCGTTTTGCCGTTTGACGTGTCGAACGGCAAAATGTGGAAAAGCGCAAGTAGGCAAGCCGCCCCGCGGCGCGGCAGGTGCGCCGACCCGTGCGCTTCAACCATGGCAAAACACACAACTACCCGCGCACCGCGAATACTCATCCAGGAAAAGGTCGCAAATCCGAGATGAACCGTGCAAATTGCCCATCTCATCCAGGAAAAGCCCCCAAATCCTGGATGAACTAATTATTTTTGCCGTCTCATCCAGAAAAACGGTCTTAATCCTGGATGAGACTGGAAACTCCACCGCACAAGGCCAACACCACACAAGGAAGAAGATTTCGCAAACCGTTCAAGCCGTAGCTTTTCCGTTTTGCTTTAGAGCGGGAAGTGAATTCTTCAGGGATGGGCCTTCGGCCACGCAATAGCCTCATCGCATATATTCCGAACCCTCATCACCCGCTCCACCCCATAGGGACGGCATACACACATCAGCGACTCTTTTGCCGTGGCTGGCGCCCGAGCCCTGATTTACCCCGTAAAATGCAACTCACTGACATAACGCGGTTTACGAAAAAGGCCTGGAGCAAATCCTCCCCAGGCATTTTTAATAACGCATTGAGTATCTTTCTGTTGCATTTTACGCATCTTCAACGGGAGCAGACGGACGAAAAGTGATATTGTTATTACGGAGGGAAATGATTATATTTGCAAAAGGTATATATATGTGGAATCATTAAAACAAAAGACCAATGAAAAAGAAATTCAGATGCCTGGTTTGCGGATACGTCTATGAAGGCGAGAATCCGCCGGAAGAATGCCCTGTGTGCCATGCAAAGGCAAAGGCCTTCAAGGAAGTTGTGGAGGAAGAGGGCAAGTGGGCCTGCGAACATGAACTCGGTGTAGCCAAGGGAGTGGATGCGGAGGTTCTTGCCGGCCTCCGGGACCATTTCACCGGAGAGTGCTCGGAAGTGGGCATGTACCTTGCAATGAGCCGTCAGGCGGAGCGCGAGGGATATCCGGAGATTGCCGATGCCTTCAAGCGCTACGCTTTCGAAGAAGCGGACCATGCAGCCCGCATCGCCGAAATGCTGGGCGAGGTAGTCTGGGACACCAAGACCAACCTCAAGAAGCGCTATGAGGCGGAGGCCGGCGCATGCGAAGGCAAACTCGCAATCGCCACCCGCGCAAAGCAGCTTGGCTACGACGCAATCCACGATTCCATCCACGAAATGGCAAAGGACGAAGCCCGTCACGGCGCTGGTTTCCTGGGACTGTACAAACGCTTTTTCGAGAAATAGGCATTGGAACCATTCTTACAACAAGCAGCATCACATTATTATAAGGAGGGTATCGCAAATACCCTCTTTATCTTCCCTAACCGTCGCAGCGCATCGTTCTTCAGGAAGTACCTTGGCGAGGAAATTAAGGGAAAGCCCGTCCTTGCCCCGGGGATGCTCACCATCAACGACTTTTTCTATAAGGTATATGGTGTGGGCGCGAGCCACAGGGTAAGGCTGCTGGTGGAACTGTACGACGTGTACAAAGGGCTGTTTCCGGGCGCGGAATCCCTGGACGAGTTCATCTTCTGGGGCAACACCCTCCTGCAGGACTTCGACGACGTTGACAAATACCTGGTCAACGCCAAGGGCCTCTTTGCCAACGTGTCGGACTTCAAGGCCATCCAAGACAGCTACAGCTACTTGAGCGAGGGGCAGCAGAAGGCCATAGAGAACTTCCTGAAGCACTTCAGGGACGGCTCCGGCCGCCTCACGGTGAAGATCGACGGCGGGGAGGGCGTGAAATCCCGCTTCCTGCAGATATGGAACATCCTCTTCCCGCTGTACACCGGCTTCCGCGAAACTTTGCGCGATAAAGGCCTTGCCTACGAAGGAATGGTATACAGGGACCTTGCGGAAAGGATCAAAGGGGACACTCCCCTGGCCGATATCCTCAAGGCCCGCTTCCCGGAAACGCGGAAATACGTTTTCGTGGGCCTCAACGCCCTGAACGAGTGCGAAAAGGCCGTGCTGGGAAGGATGCGTGACGCAGGCCTCGCGGAATTCGTATGGGACTGGGTGACTCCCATGATAAAACACCCGCTGAACAAATCGTCCTTCTTCATGAAGGACAATCTTGCCGCCTTCCCCCAGGCCTTCGAAATCAAGGCCGATGGAAACCCGGAAATCCACGTGGTGCGCGTGCCTTCGGCCGTGGGCCAGGCAAAACTCCTCCCGGGAATCCTTGCGCAGCGCACCCCCGGAGACCTTGTGGAAACCGCCGTCGTGCTCCCGGACGAGAACATGCTCATCCCCGTCCTGAACACCATTCCCCCGGATGTGGAGGACATCAACGTGACGATGGGAAACCCCCTCAAGGGAGGCGGAATCTATACCCTGGTGATGGCCATTGCCGGGATGCAGCTGCATCTGAGGCCGTACAAGGGCAGCCTGTGGTTCTATCACAGGGACGTACGCGCAGTGATGTCCTGCAGCGTGTTCAAGCGTATCCTCACCCCGGCGGAAGATGAAATCGTAAGGAAAGTAAAGGAAGACGCCAAATACTACATTCCGGAGGAAGACCTTCACGGAGGTCCTCTGCTGGACCTCATTTTCAGACCGGTTATACAGGACCCCAAGGCCGCAGGAGCAGAACAGATCCAGGCCCTGCAGGAGTATCTGCGGGCCATCGTGAGTTTCCTGGGCTGGAGCCTGCGGGAGCACGAGGAAATGCTTCTGGAGCTGGACTACGCAAAGAGCATGAGCATGGTGCTCAACGTGCTGTCCGGCATTCCGCTTGAGGTGAAACCCGCCACCTGGCTGCGCCTGCTGGACCAGATCCTGGACGGCGAGTCGGTCCCCTTCGAGGGCGAGCCTCTCAGGGGCCTGCAGATCATGGGCCCGCTTGAAACCCGCGCCCTGGACTTCTCCAACCTGGTTATTCTCTCCTGCAACGAGGGCGTATTCCCACGCAGGAGCGTATCGTCGTCCTTCATCCCGCCGGAACTCCGCAAAGGCTTCGGCCTGCCCACGTACGAGTACCAGGATGCGGTTTGGGCATACTATTTCTACAGGCTTCTGCAGAGGACGTCCAAGGTGTGGCTGGTTTATGACAGCCGCACGGAAGGCCTCCGCGGCGGCGAGGAAAGCCGCTATATCAAGCAGCTGCGCTATCATTTCGGCGTAAAGCTGGTGATGGAGGCCGCCTCCGGGGAGATGCATCCCGCGGAGAGCGAAAAGACCATCAAAAAAACCGAGGCCGATGTTGCCGTGATCAAGGCAAAGGAGCTGTCGGCATCGGCCCTAAGAAACTTCCTCAACTGCGAGGCAAAGTTCTATTATGCCACCGTGAAGGGCCTCAAGGCGGAGGATGAGGTGGAGGAATCCCTCACCGCCAATATGCTTGGCAACGTGTTCCACAAGACAATGCAGGACCTGTATTCCGGCAGGCCCACCGTGGATTCGGCATACCTGAATTCAACACTGGCCGATGAGGACAGGATCAAGGGCCTGATCCGCACCCACATCCTTGAGGAAATGCATTCCATCGAGGTGAGCGGCAGGAATCTGGTGGTGGAAGAGGTTATCCTGGACTATGTGAAGGAGGCCCTCAAGCACGACATCAAGCTGCTGAAAAACCCCAAGGCGTCGCCACGCGGATTCACCATCATCGGCCTGGAGAAGGAGATGAAGTACAGAGGCTTCCACGGCTTCAATTTCCACGGCTTCGTGGACAGGATAGACTCGTACATTCCCGGGGAAGTGAGAATTGTGGATTACAAGACCGGCAAGGTGGAGGACGATGACCTGAACATTACCGACGAGAATGCGGCCGAAGTGGTGGACAAACTCTTCGGGGAGTCCAACAAGGGCCGCCCGGAAATTGCCCTGCAGCTGTTCCTGTACGGGCTATTTGCCTCCGTCGACCCCGAAATCAAGGGGAATACCATTGTGAATTCCATCTATGCCACCACCCGGCTATACACGAAGCCGCTTGAGGACAAGGCCCAGAGCCCGGAGTTCCTGCGGCTCACCAGGCAGCGCCTGGAGCAGATGCTGGACGAAATGGTGGATCCAAGCCGTCCCTTCCGCCGCACGGAGGAAGAGGACACCTGCCAGTGGTGTGACTTCAAAAACATTTGCGGCCGATGATACAGATAGTGAAAGCTTCCGCAGGAAGCGGAAAGACATACACCCTTGCGCGCGAGTACATAAAACTCCTGCTCAAGAGCACGGAAGCGGCGGCGTACAGGCACATTCTGGCCGTAACCTTCACCAACAAGGCCACGGACGAGATGAAGCGCCGTATCCTGGACGAGCTTTTCCTGCTGTCCACGGATCCTCAGAAGTCGCCCTATTACAACTACTTCATGGTGGAGGAAAAGCTGTACCCCGGCGCCGCCCAGCTGCAGAAACGCTGCCAGCAGCAGCTGTACGGCATCCTTCACGACTATTCCGCCTTCGCGGTATCCACCATCGACACGTTCTTCCAGCAAACCCTGCGCGCATTCTCCCGCGAAATAGGACAGTTCAGCGCATATCAGGTGAGCCTGGACAAGGAGGCCCTTGTGGAAGAAAGCGTGGACAGGGTTCTGAGCTCCCTCACCCCGGAGAACAAGGACCTTGTGGACTGGCTTGTGGGAGGCGTCAAGGAGAACCTCCAGCGCACTTCGAAATTCCGCCTGGACGACACTCTGCGCCAGATTGCCACCAGCCTTCGGAGCGAGGACTACGCCAAGGCCGCAGAGCGTTACGGCATGAACGAAGACAGGCTCTGGAACAAGGAGAATCTCAAGACTCTTCGCGAGAGCCTGGAAAAGGATATCGATAGTTTCGAGTCGCAGGTACCGCCTGCCGCAACGTCAGTCCTGGACTGCCTGAAGGAGCTTAAAGTTGATCCCGCCGAGACAAACCGCGGTTTTCTGAAGGCTCTTTACAATTATCAGGAAATGGCGCCCATACAAAAGCCGCTTACCCCTGCGTTCATGCGCAATGCCGCGGACTCCCAGCTGTGGTTCGCCAAGAGCAAGGACAAACTGCGTCTCCGCTGCGAAGGCGTGCTGGACGGCCCCCTGAACGCATTTCTTGAACTTTTCGGCCAGCCCTACAGGATCTACAACACGGCAAGGATTATCCACAAACAGCTTTACAGCCTTGGCGTTGCCGGGGAGCTGCGCAAGGCCTTTGCGGAGATCCAGCAGGAGAAAAACATCCTGTCCATCGACGATTCCAACTCCATCCTGAAAGGCATCATCGACGGAACTGATACCCCTTTCATCTACGAAAAAACCGGCGTCCGCTACGACAGCTTCCTCCTGGACGAGTTCCAGGACACTTCCGACATCCAGTGGGACAATTTCCGTCCCCTGCTGGAGAACTCGGAGGCCGCCGGGGCGGAAAACCTCATCGTGGGCGACGTGAAACAGAGCATCTACCGCTGGAGGGGCTCGGACTGGAACCTGCTTGGCAGCGGCGTGCAGGAGTCTTTCCCCGGCAGCAGCGTGCGCAGCCTGAAGCAGAACCACCGCACCTGCGGAGAAATCGTGAACTTCAACTACGAGTTCTTCAAATTTGCATCTGACAGTTTGGATCTTTCCGACCTGTATGCCGATGTGGAGCAGGAAGTGAAGTTCCGCGACAAAGCCCCGGGCAGCGTGGACATAGTGTTCTGCAGCGAGCAGGACCAGGAGATGGAGGAAATAGTGCGCACTCTCACCGACCTCCACGGCAACGGCTGCCTCTGGAGCGACATGGCCATCCTTGTGCGGTACAACGACGACGGAAGCGCCATCGCCGCCCGCCTTGTGCAGGAGGGCATCCCCGTGGTGTCGGACGATTCCCTCTTCGTGAAAACCTCCGTCACGGTGCGCCGCGCCGTGTCCCAGCTTTCGCTCGTGGACTCCCCCATATCGGCAGGAAAGAACAAGGTGAACTCATTCCTTGCCACCAGCATGAATGTCGATATCCCCGACACCTACCACTCGCTCTCCGACCTGGCAGAGGAGATCATCCGCGACCTGCGAGATGCAAATCCAGAGGTATTCAATGCCGAAGTGCCTTACATCCAGTCGTTTATGGATTACATCCAGGACTGGGTGTCGCTCAACGGAAACAACCTCGCGGGCTTCCTGCGGGACTGGGAGGAGGCGGATCCCAAGATTGCCTCGCCCGACGGAGGCGATGCCGTGCGTATCATTACGGTGCACAAGGCCAAGGGTCTGGAGTTCCCATACGTGATAGTCCCCTATGCGGAAAAGATAAACTTGTACCGGGGCTCGGAGTATTGGTGCAAGCCGGCCGTGGAAGGCACTCCCCTGGAGGGTAAGGTCGATGGCATCTTCCCCGTATTCCTGGGCAGCGGCGCGGAGCAGAGCCTGTTCAGCGAGGACTACAGGCGGGAACTGCGGATGCAGATGGTGGATAACATCAACGTGTTCTACGTGGCCCTCACCCGCCCCAAGTACGGGCTGAAGATTATCGCCCAAAGCCCCGGCAAGAACGTGGACAGGGCCGACTGGAAGCACTTCGGGCACATCCTGTACTCATTTGCGGGAGGGACTGATTATCACCGCGGAGTGCCGTATGATTTCAATTCCCTCAAGCGCAAAAAGGCTGCTGAGACGCCCGTATATCCTGGATATCCGTCTTGGGCGGAGCGAGGCCGCCTGCGCTTTAGCGAAGACGCTTACGACTATTTCGGCCCGGACGGCAGCGTGGGCGCGCACGCATCGGCCCGCCGCAGGGGTCTGGTGCTGCACAAGATCCTTTCCGGCGTCATCGACCCGGAAGACCTGCCTCGCGCAGTGGATGCCGCCGTCATGAGCGGCGAGCTGGAGGCATCGGACCGTAACGGCACCCTGGCATTCCTCAAGGCGGAGATGGAGGGCGTGAAACAGTACGGCTGGTTCACGGACGCATCGGCCAGAATTCTCAATGAATCGGCCATCCTTGCCCCCGGAGGGTCGATGTCAAGGCCCGACAGGGTGATTCTCCGGAGCGACGGCTCGGTGGATATAGTCGACTACAAATTCGGCCGGGTGCAGGAAAAATACCAGCGCCAGCTGGGCCGATATGCGCGTCTGTTCAAGGAAATGGGCCATTCTCCCGTGCGCACTTTCATCTGGTATATCCGCGAAGGGGAAGACGACGAGATTGTGAAAAATTGATTATCTTTGCAAACTATCTATAAATTCACAGCCATGGAAGCAAGTGAACACAGCATAAAACTATACTACAACACCGAAGTGGAGAAACTCGCAATGCCGGAGTATGGCCGCAACGTGCTCAAAATGGTGGAGCAGGTGAAGGAAATTCCGGACAAGGCAAAGCGCAGCGAGCAGGCCCGTGCCGTGGTGAAGGTGATGGAGAGTCTAAACCCCCAGGTGCACCAGCAGGAGAACTATGAGCAGAAACTCTGGGACCATCTGTACATGATTGCGGGGTACGATCTGGATATAGACTCCCCCTATCCCGCACCGCTGCCGGAAGCCGCCGCTGTTCCTCCGGAGAGGATTCCGCTGAACACCAGGCCCATCAAGGCCCGCCACTACGGCCGCAACATAGAAAGCATCATCGACCTTATCGCCTCGGAGCCGGAAGGCGAGATCAAAACCGCCATGATCCGCTCCCTTGCCATCTACATGAGGCAGCAGTACCTCATCTGGAACAAGGATACGGTGGCCGATGAAACCATCTTCGAAGACATCCACCGCCTGTCCGGCGGGCGGGTAAAGGTTCCCGAAGGCCTGGAACTGAGCAAGATTTCGCAGGACCAGACGTTCTCGCGTCCCGGCATCAACCCCGGAGGAGGCAACCAGTTTGGCAAGAGGGGCAAGTACCACCGCAACAAGGGCAAGAAGAAATAAATGAAGGCATTCTGGAAAGATATGGACGAGGGCAGCAAAGCCCGCTGGCGTTTCGTTGCCGGCGCGCTTGTGCTTGCCATTGCGCTGTTCTCAACCATCTCCGTGATATCCTACTTCTTCACATGGAAGCAGGATGCATCGGTTTTGGCCGCAGGGGTAACCGCAGGCTCACAGGTGAGTAACAGCGGTGCCTCCCTTGGCGTTCGCTGGGCGGATTTCCTGGTGCACGGGAGCTTCGGCCTCGGCGTTATTCCCATGCTTGTGTTGATGTGGGTTGCATCGGCGTGGCTGCTTCTTAAGAAAGCCCGTTCGATCCGCATACTCAAATGGCTATGCGCCTGCCTCAGCGCCGCATTCCTGCTTTCCTGGATATGCGGGTTCACCGGCTCCTTCGCAGGGGCGGATACCGTATTCCAGAGCGGCCTTGGCGGTAACGCCGGCATCGCGGTGGTGAACTGGATGATGAGCCTCGTGGGCGTGTGGATGACAGGTTTCCTGCTTGTTCTGTTCGTAGTTCTGTGGGGCTTCTGCCTCTCCAAACGCTTCTCCGCCATCTTAACCGGCGAAGCACGTAAAGAGAAAGAACCTGAAGAAGACAATTACGACGAACCCTTCGAGAACGACATCGAAGAAGAGGATGAGATTTCTCCGCGCGCTTCGCTTGGTCGAAATGACAATCCTGGACTTGGTCGAAATGACAATATCGAGCCTTCTTTTGTCATTTCGAGCGAAATCGAGAAATCTGATG
>JAEEGI010007328.1_pt1 | contig 24724 bp, 22 predicted proteins | sample 8958751 | NCBI WGS metagenome assembly JAEEGI01 (sample SAMN16246545, study PRJNA631951) | gut metagenome | biome: gut microbiome; feature: rumen; material: KS-attached | host: Bos | place: Iran: Karaj | collected 2018-10
AAATCGCCGGAAACCGTCGCCAACCAGCTTGTCATGCTCGCATCACGCAATACGAACTACCTGCTAAACGTTGGACCGCAACCGGATGGACGCCTCCCGCAAGCCGCCATGGACGTTTTCGCGAGACTCGCCCCGTGGATGAAAACCGTCACGAATGCCGTCCACGACTGCAAGCCAAATCCGCTAAAAGCGGAAGTGCCGTTCGGCTACTGCACGGCCAACGGCAACCAATTGAACGTATTCGTCCGCGACTGGGCGGAATCGCTTATCATTCAAGAAGTTCCGTCGAAAGTCATTTCTGCCTCCGTGCCATTCAAACAGGACGGCAGCACATTGACGCTTATGCCCGAACAACGTCCGGACTCCCTCCTCCCGCTCATCACAGTCAAATTTGAAAACAATCTTTGACGTTTCGTTTTTTGCCATTTAGAAAAATCTGAACAACCTTCTAAATACCATATTGTAATATGCGCTATTCACTCAACGGCAAGTGGCGGCTCACATCGCCGCAGAATTCCGTCTCGATTCAGGCGGACGTTCCTGGAAACATCGAGCTCGATCTTTTCCACAATGGCCTCGAACCTGAGCCATTCTATGGCGAAAACTCCAAAGCCTACCGTAAATACGCCTGCCATGACTGGTTGTACGAACGGACATTCATAACGCCCGACGGCTTCACAGGCCATGTCACGCTTGCCTTCGACGCCATCGACTGCTTTGCGGACATCATTCTGAATGGCGAAAAAATCGGTTCGACCGATAACGCCTTTATTCCGTGGCGTTTCGACGTCATGCTGAAGCCAGTTGGCGAAGAAAACAAATTACAAGTCTTTTTGCATTCGTCTGAAAAAGTCTCCCGCAACATGCCGGACGAATTTGCCGCCATCAACCACATGCCTGAAGCGTCAGCTAACCTATGGTTGCGCAAACCCGCCCATTCCTTCGGATGGGACATCGCGCCGAAATTCAATCTCGGCGGCATCTGGCGGCAGGTCTATCTTGAAAAAGAGACGGAAGAAGCGACCATCGACGAACTGTGGCTGCGCACAGGAAGCGCCTCGCCGGACATGGCCAGTGCCGAAATCTACTATCGTTTCCATACGGAACTTCCTTATCTGGAAGGCTTAACAATCCATATCAGCGGCGACTGCGGCGATTCGCATTTTGAATCGGACAACCATGTCTACGCGAATTTTGGCCATGCAGGCTTCCGTGTTCCGAATCCCAAGCTTTGGTCGCCGTTCGGCTACGGCGAACCAAACCTCTACGACATCCATGCGGAGCTCCGCTGGCATGGCCGCGTCATCGGCCAGAAGGACATCCGCGCAGGATTCCGTACGTTCGAATTGGATCGTAGCGAAATCAACGTCGCGGGAACTGGCTGGTTCCGCTTCAAAGTCAACGGACAGCCCATCCGCGTCGTCGGCTCCAATTGGGTTCCTGCAGATGCGTTCCATTCGCAGGATCCAAAGCGCGTCGTTCCAATTCTAAAGCTCTTCACGGAATGCAATTGCAACATGATTCGTTGTTGGGGCGGAGGCGTTTATGAAGACGACGAATTCTTCGACTACTGTGATGAACACGGCCTGCTCGTCTGGCAGGATTTCATGTTCTCCGGCCATAAATACCCGCAGGCACCGTCGTTTTTGGAAGCCGTCCGCCGTGAGGCGGAGGCTGTCGTCCGCAAGTTGCGCCATCATACGTCATTGGCCATTTGGTGCGGCGATAACGAATGCGACCAGAAGTACTTAGGCCATCGTGAGGATCCGCGGCAGAACAAAATCAACCGCGAAGTCCTGCCAGAAGTTCTTTCGCGCATGGATCCGACGCGCCCCTATCTGCCGAGCTCGCCATATCTCTCCGATAAAGCGTTCGAATTTGCCGATCTCCGTAATACATGGGCACTTACGTTGCTCATGCCGGAACGCCATCTGTGGGGCTCACGCGAAAACTTCCGCCAGCCATTCTATACCGACTGCATGGCGAAATTCGTCAGCGAAATGGGCTGGCATGGCTGCCCTGCCCTGTCGTCGTTGCAAAAATACATCTCGCCGGAACATCTCCATCTCGACCATATTGATCTGCTGGATCCGCAGATGGCGCACCACGCCTCCTGCCCATGGGATGTCAGTGGCTTGCGTGGCCGCAACCAAATCATGCCATTGCAAAACGACGAATACTTCACCGATCCACCGCAGGATTTCGAAAATTTCGTCTTGGCAAGCCAAATCCATCAAGCGGAAGCATTTAAGTACATCGTTGAACACTATCGTCTCGCGCAGGACTGCGGCGGCATCCTCTGGTGGAACGTCATGGACTGCTGGCCGCAACTCTCTGACGCGGTCGTCGATTACTATTTCAAACGGAAGCTTGCATTCTACTATTTGACGCGTTCGCAACAGCCGTTCGCCATCATCTGCTCAGACGTCGTCGGCCACGCCAGCAACATCGTGGCGGTCAATGATTCGTCAACGACCATGACAGGCTCGTTTAAAATCAAAGACGCCGAAACAGGCAACATCATCCTGCAAGGCGCGATCGATGTGCCGCCGCGTTCGCAACGGCAACTTGGCCGCCTCCGCAACGTCCGCGCCCACAACGCCTTGTGGCTCATCACATGGACGACACAAGACGGCAGTGGCGCCAACCATTTCTTCGCGGGCAATCGCGTCATGTCCTACGAATGGTACAAATCGCTCCTGCCCGCCATTGCCAAACTAGACAATTTGTTCTCAATTGAATCCTTACAATAAAACAAAGGGGAAGCCATGAAAAAACTTACAGTTCTTCTAATTGCTTGTTTCGCAGCCATTTGCCTTGCGCAGGACAAGATTCCCGCCATCATCACAACGCCCGGCGAATTGGACGCCATCAAAGGCCATGTCCAAGGCGCATGTTGCTCCGACAACGCCATCTACCTCTCCCATGCAGGCGGCATCTTCAAGCTCGATTGGAACGGCAAAGTCCTCAAACACACGGAGTTGCCGCAGCATACAGGCGACATCTGCTACTACAAAGGCCGCATCTACGATTCGCTCTCCAATCCGCAAGGCTTCAATCTCATGGTGCTCGATGAAGACCTCAACGTCGTTGGCAAATACAAATTCCCCGGCGGCGATGGCGCAACTGTCCTCAACGACGTACTTTACATCGGAACAGGCCCATGCCCTTCACAGCCCCACCGCTACAGCAACCTCTCCACATTCGATTTGAACCGTATCAATCAAGCCGAAAACGAACAACCGAAGGACGGTACCGCTATTGACTTGAGAAATACGTTCCTGTCAAAAATGACTCTCGACTACGGCTCTGAAACGAACTACGGCGTGCAGGATTTCGCGAACGACGGCAAATACGTCTACGCCATGTTCTATGCGGCCAATGGCGGTGATCCATGCGTGATTCTCACGCCTGATCTAAAAGTCGTAAGAACCGTTCATTTCGACGCTTCGACAGGCTTTGACTTCCTTCCGCCATCACGTAACAAGAGTTCAAATCCACGCTTCTTCCGCGTCCGTCATATCGGTGAATGGCGCAAGCAGAACGCGAAGACGCAACCTGCGCAAGTTCGTATCGAATTTTTCGAAATCGTTGACGGCAATTTTATCAACATCACGGAGAACTGACAGACAACCTTCAAGCTCGATCGTGAAAAGATTCATCCTATCATTAATTGCCTGCATCGCAACCATCTGCATTGCACAGGATAAGATTTCCCCCATCATCACCGAGCCAGGTGCCTTGTCCGCCTTAAAGGGGCACATCCAAGGAGCCTGTTGCTCCGAAGACGCCATCTATCTCTCGCATATCGAAGGCATCTTCAAGCTTGACTGGAATGGCAAAGTCCTAAAGCACACGGCGTTGCCAAAACACACAGGCGACATTTGTTACTGGAAAGGACGCATCTACGATTCCCTATACAATGACGTGGACGGCGAAACCAACATCATCGTGCTTGACGATGATATCAACATCGTCGCCAAATACAAGGCACTCGGCGGAGGCTGTGCGACCGTCCACGACGGCATCCTCTATGCAGGAACTGGCCCAAGAGACTCCAAGCCACACCGTTTCAACAACATAACGATGTTCAATTTGGAGGACTGCCGTCCCATCGCCACGATGACACTGGACTATGGTTCCGAAACAAAATACGCAGCACAATGCCTTGCAAGCGACGGCAAGTTCATCTACGCCGTCTTCTACGCGACCAATGGCGGCATGCCCTGCGTAATTCTCACGCCGGATCTGAAAATAGTCAAAACCGTTCGTTTCAACGGCTCCACTGGTTTCGACTTTCTGCCGCCATCTCGCAACAAAGGTCCGCATCCACGCTGTTTCAAAGTCAGCCACATTGGTGAATGGCGTGTTCCAGCTGGCCAGCCGAATCCCGCGCAAGTCCGTTTCGACTTCTTTGACATCGTTGACGGTAATTTCATCAATATCACGACTAAGTGACATTTAACGTCCGCATGTGTTTGATTATTCCTCACAAGATGGTAAATTAATTAATCTTATCTTATATAGACATTTGCATTTCTACTAATAAATTACAGTCATCCTAAAGGAGGAAGGAAGGGAGGTACAACTGCAAAGCAGGGAGCTCCTGCTATGTCTTCAAGGCTAGAAAATCAAAAAACACAAAAATCCTAACATTATGATTTAAAATAACTTGCAAATTCTTATCAGAATTTGCTAGATGTCTATATCCATGCCACTTTCCATTGAATCAAAGCTCATAGAAGATGACTATTATTTAATAGATACTATCCCGGAACATCGCTGGTATCCCGTCTATTGTAAGCCCAACAAGGCAAAGAAACTCACCGAACTGGCGGCGCAAAAGAGTATTTCATGGTATTTGCCGACGCTTCCACACTCGCGCATGACGCGAGGCCGCCGTATCGCCACACAAATCCCGATGTTTCCCGGTTATGTGTTTCTCTGTCTGAACCGCCTCGATAACTGGCAAGTCAAGACATCCGGTTTTGCTCTCCGCATCCTTCCCGTTACAGAAAAAACAGAACCGAAACTCATCGAAGACCTTAACAAAATCCGCGAATTCGAACTTATCAGCCACACTCAACCTGTCAAAGTCCGCGCGGATCTTATTCCAGGCAAACGATTTACTGTCACACACGGCACGTTGAAAGGCACCGAGGGAGTCATCGTCAAACGCAAGAATCGCACTGAATTCATTGTTTATCTTGAATTTCTCGGCTATTCACTAGTCACTATTCCCGCACTAGACCTTCTCTGACGACTTTAGACACGCCACCATCACGCGACATAATCTGGAAGCTATAATAACAGAAAAAATCTAAATCCAAAGCAAATTCTAAAAGTCGTCACAAGACTAGCTTCATTCAAACCGCCATGCCAACGCCACTTGTCAGTATAACCTGTCTTACATACAACCACGAAGAATACATCCGCGACTGTCTGGAAGGTTTTCTTTTCCAAAAGACGACTTTCCCTTTCGAGGTACTGATCCACGATGATGCATCTCCAGATTCAACTCCCCAAATCATAAGGGAATACGCAGAAAAGTATCCTGACATCATCAAACCGATCCTGCGCGAAACGAACCTCCATTCCGTACCAGGACATAGATGCATCAATCTCGTCAACCTCGAACGCGCACAAGGCAAATACGTCGCCATCTGCGAAGGAGATGACTTCTGGTGCAACCCGCACAAACTCCAAATGCAGTTCGACCTGTTGGAAAGCCATCCAGACTACACTCTCTGCGGATGCGGCATCTACTATCTTAACCATATCCACAAATCTTACACACCTCAAGGATTTCCTGCCGAAGAATGGCCCATTCCACAGGAAGAAGCCTGCAAACGCATCTTCTTCAACAACCACCCCTTCCATATGTCTGCGGCATTTTTCCGAATGGACACCATGAGATCCGTCGAAGACATCATCCAACGCGACGTCCTGGATGCCCCCATGGGCGACACACAACTTTTCTATCACCTTGCAACGCAAGGGAAAGTCGCATATATCCGTGAACGCATGCTTACCTATCGGCAGCACGGCTCGTCATTCTCCGCCTATGACAACGCCCAAAAAGCGAAACGCTTTATGCAACGTTCATTGGACGCGCATATCCGAATGGCCAACAATAACAACCATCCAGAATGGGCGGAGGAATATAGGAAAAGCGTTGAGGCAAAACTCAATGCCGCTCCAGCCGCCCCTTCTTTTTCCGCTGTGCTAAAGAAAAAAATATCCTTCATGAAACGCTTCTTCCGCGGCGACTACGCCAATTTCCGCAAATATCTCGCCTTGACACCCGCCGAACGAGTCCGCATGTTCGTGCAACCATAAAGGATTATTCATAATGCTGATTACACTCGTCGTAAACTGCTATAATCGAGCAAACATGGTTCGGACAGCGCTGGATTCCGTATGGAACCAGACCTACCGCCCTATCGAGCTGATTATCGTTGATGATGAATCCAAAGACAACACAATGGAAGTCGTCGAGCAGTGGCGTTCTGAACATCCTGACACCAAGGACTTTACGTCAATCGCGAAGTCCTTCCCGAACGGCAAGCCTAGCCTTTCGCGCAATCGCGGCCTGGAACTTGCCCATGGCGACTACATCCAATTCGTCGACGACGATGACTGGATCTATCCCAACGCAGTCCAAACCAAAGTGGACTACGCAAAACAACATCCAAACTGCGAACTCATCGTCCATCAACTGGATTATTACCACGACGTCAACAGCAAACCTTTCACATCGACACATATCTCCCTTCCGGACGATCCTAAAGACATGGTCGAACATCTCCTGCGACATGAATGCCTGCTCGTCGCTACACTGATGTTCAAAACTGACGTTCTACGGGCCATCGGGGCATGGAAAGCTGACCTTTTCTTCGCCATGGACATGGAAATCACCATGCGCCATGCCATAAGAGGCGGTTCCATCGGCCTTGTCAATCAATCACTTGGGGCATATCGGTTCCATACGACGGGGCGTCGTCAATGCACGACATACCGTGATCGGCTGCCCGATGACTTTCTCGTCAACTACTGGAACCACCTTGTCAATCTCGCCGTGCAGTACGGATGCGATTCGCAAGTCAACCGCGAGGCATTCGCATGGCGTATTCGCGTGGATGCCCAAGACCAGATAACCCGTGGCCATTACAACTGCGCACGCCTTTGCTTCCAGCTCGCAGACACTGTCGCCAACCATACGGAAGACGCCCGTAAATGGGACGACAATTTCTCCGTACCGTTCTCATGGCGTTTGCTGGCCATGAAACGGAAACTGAAAAATTATGTAAAAAGCCTTCTCAAAGCATGAAACATGCAGGAGAAAAACAACCGCGTTCATCAGTCGTGCAGTATCATCAATAACGTATCCCCTTCCAATGCCCTCCATTAGTGTCATCACGCCAGTCTATAACGCCGCTCTGCTCATTGAAAGAGCCATTCGCTCTGTCATGAACCAAAACGGCGATTTTGACAAGGAAATCATTATCGTTGATGACAACTCGACTGACAACACCTTGGAAGTTATTGAAAATCTTAATTGCCCCAATGTGAAAATCTTGAGGCAAGACACGAACCAAGGTCCAGCCGCGGCCCGAAACCGCGGCCTCGCTGCCGCCACTGGTGAATTCTGCGCATTTCTCGATGGAGATGATTTCTGGGAGGCGGATTTCCTTAACAAGACAACGGCATTTCTGCAAAGCCATCCCGAAGCAGTCGCCGTCAGCGTCATGCAACGACATAAGACCTTCAACGGCAAGGATTCCGTTGTACCATCACCGTCACCAGTCCAACAGCCTGTCCAATTGGACGACTTCTATGATTTCTGGGCGAAATACAACCATGTTTGCACGGGTTCTGCACTCATCCGCACAGACGTCGCCAAAGCTACAGGAGGCCAAAGAACCGATTTAAGAGTCTGTGAAGATCTTGAATTCTGGGCACTTATAGCAACCTATGGTCCATGGGGCTTCATTCCGGAAGTCCTTTTCACAAGCGATGGCGGCATCATTACGAATAAAATTGGCTGGCGAGCGAAGGCCCGCAAACGTTGGGCTTCCGCTGTTCCGATCGACAATTGGTCACAGAGAATTGTCGATCGACTTCCCGAACAATTGAAAGACAGCTTTCCATATGCCCAAGCCCGCATTGCCCGTGGGCTTGCCTACTCCATGATGATGGACGGACGTTATGAGGCCGCCCGACAGGACGTCCTCAAATACTCTGCCCTCCTTCCAAAAAATCGCATCAATTCCGTCTTCGCCATTTGCAGCCGTTCACGCTGCTTATGGTTCTTTTTCGCAACAATCCTCCGAATCCGCGAATATCTTCGCTGATCCGATATTTACCATAATAACCTGTTGTGCAACTAAAAAGCCTGCTAAATCCTACTGATGGCCCAAGTATCAAGATGCTCATACCCATCTTGATACCAATCCTGCGCAATACGATTTTCCTCCGTCGTTACCGCGCGGACATCAGTAATTATACAGCGATCGACGGCCTTGCCATCTTCGACATCGCGGTCATCGCCTTCTGCGCATGGTGGCTCTATGAAAAGCGCTTCTTCATCCCTTGGAAACGCATATGGCACGGCACCGTAAAATGTTGGTTTGCATATTATCTCTTTGCCTTCGTCACCATTCTATGGCGCATCAGAGGCAGTAACCCCCTTTATATATGCTATCGTGCGGGCACAATGTTGATTCTGTCCGCATATATCTATATGATTTTCATGAAGTTCCGATCGCCTCAAAGCGCTTTTAAAGGACTTCTCAACTATAGCGTAGCATTAACATTATTCCTGTTCATCGGTAATATCCAATCTGGCACCCTGCACACGAACACCTATTCCGTTTGTGCCGCTGTCATGGTCTGCCTTGCCTTGTCAGCATACCGAAACAATCTATTCTCCCTCAAAGAAATGAAACCCTATATCTTCGCAGGTCTTTTCTTCCTTCTCATCGGAACAAGTTCCGCTAGCAACCTATCATTCCTTTGCGCCTTGATTTTTATCTACAGCTTCAAACACAACCGCTTCTACCTTTCCTTCTTCCTTATCACCTTTATATCCCTCTTTGCTGCATATTACTTTGGAAAACGCATCATCTTCAAAATCCTCTTCCCACGCAAATCCTTCAGCAACATTACCTCTCTCTCTGGTCGATTGTATCTATGGAAAGGCTACATCCAGATATGGCTGAAGAGACCACTCGTAGGTTGGGGCTTCGCTGTTGGTGAACGGGCTGGAAAATCTTTCGGATTCATGTATGCCTTGTCAGCCCATAACGGATACCTCTCCATTCTCATCAATACCGGTCTAATCGGCATGTTATTCTGGATTGTTCTTTTCAAACGTCTGTTGAAATCCATCTTCTCACAGATCGTCTTCGAATCCCCCTACGCCATCGCCATTGCCAGCGCTTTTCTCGTCATCGTCATCAATAACAACAGCGTGCCCATCATCGGCAGTAACTGGGGACCGCTTTCCACACTTTCCTTCTGTCTTCTCGTCTTTTGGAATATCTGGTGCGAAAACGCCCCCAGGGGCTTCTATCAGCAAAGTAATGGACAATCGGCCTGCTAAAAGAAGACTCTTTCTCGTCGATGTATGGATCACCATAGCGCTGTTGTTTGTTATCCTAGGCCATTGTAGTGCACGCTTCGCGCCACTGTGGTACGACGCCCTAAAAAGCTGGATTTACTCATTCCATATGGGCGTGTTCTTCTTCATCGCAGGCTTCCTTATGCATTATACAAAGAAGCCGATGAAAAACTTTTCCGATTATCTGCGTCTCATTGGCGATAAATTCCGAAAATTCGCCGTGCCATTCGTCATATTGGGCATCCTTCTCTCTCTCATCCCGCTCGCCCAACGTCATTTTTCAGCCAAATCAATACGCACCGCCCTGAACCTTTTTTACCGTCCGACTGCCTCCTATGTCATTTTCCTTTGGTTCATTTACGTTCTATTCGAATTCTATCTGATTGCGCCATTCATCTCACAATACTATAATCCGGCCATCTGCCTCTTTCTGCTTATTGCCATTGGACTCTCATTAATCGGCGTCAACTGCAACCTGTTCGCCATCCATCTCTTCTCCCGCCACTTCATCTTTCTTCTCCTAGGCATCATCGCGGCGGAAAATATCAACCTATTGCGAAGCATTCCACGCCTTCCTGTCTATCTAGTCGCCTGTGTCTTTCTATATCTCTCCATCTTCCATCCAGGCCTCTTCTATCCTGCAAGCGGCGTCCTCGCGTTGCCCTTCATGCTTTCATTGTCATGGATTTGCGCCCCTCTGCTCCGTCCATTCCATGAGACTGTCGAACACATCTCCAAAAACTGCTTCGGCATCTATCTTTACCAAATGATCGCCATCCAGATTCTCGCCAGATTCTTTGCATCATTGCCAAATCCTTCCGAACTTTTCCCGCTGTTTCTGATTCTGGCCATTCCTTCCGCGATCATCTTCCCGCTCGCCGTCATAAAGGTTCTCAACCTGCTCTCAACGCGTATTTTCCACCGTGCTGTTCACTGAAATAAACTATTTCATCTTCCTGATCATCTGTGCCTCGGCCTATTCAGGCTTGCCACAGAAATACAGAGGATGGTTCCTGCTGGCGGCAAGCTACGCCTTCTATACAGCCTTCAACTGGCGGTTCACATTTCTCTTGCTTGCCCAAACGCTCATCTGCTTCTTCTGCGCAAAATACAGAAAAACCGCTTTAGCCGTCATCCTCTCCATTCTCGAACTCGCTGTCTTCAAATATTTCAACTTCTTCAATGATTCCTTCAGACTTCTTTTCGAAAGTCTTCGCCTCCCTTATCTCATCCCGCATCTGAATATCCTCCTGCCCGTCGGCATATCCTTCTTCACCTTCCAGTCGCTCGGATATGTCATTGATGTATCGCGCGATAAGGTTCAGCAGGAAAACAACTTACCACGCTTCGCACTTTTCACGGCCTTCTTCCCGCAGATCGCGGCCGGCCCCATTGGACGTGCCGATGAACTTCTCCCGCAAATCAAAGAAGCCAAACGCCCAGCCGTACAGCAGATTTCAGAAGGAATACAGCTCATCATCTGGGGACTCTTCCAAAAAATGGTTGTTGCAGATCGACTTGCCTCCTATATTACACGCGCCTACGCATCTCCCAAAACCGCCACTGGCGGCACGCTCGTGGTCGCATCTATCTTCTTTTCAATTCAAATCTACGCCGACTTCTCCGGTTATTCCGATATCGCCCGAGGGTCCGCGAAATTCTTCGGCATCGATCTTCGTAACAACTTCAATTTCCCGTATTTCGCGACCTCGATACCAGACTTCTGGAAACGGTGGCATATCTCCCTGACCTCATGGTTCCGTGACTATCTCTACATCCCGCTTGGCGGCAACCGCGTCTCCAAACCGAAATGGATACGCAACCAAATCGTCGTCTTCCTGTTGAGCGGCCTCTGGCATGGTGCTAACTGGACATTCATCATCTGGGGAGCCATCCATGGTGTCTTCAATCTCGCACATGTCATGATCTTCGGCAAGAAGAACGAATCCAAATCACGATTTATCAATATTCTACGTTGCGCAATAACCTTCGTCATCGTCAACACGGCATGGATTTTCTTCAGGGCTCCAACATTCAAACGCGCCATCCAAATCATCTCCCGCATCATAACTCATCCCGGCAGGCCGACCTTCGGCGTCGCACAAGTCATATTCGCCCTCAATGTCATCGCCATTATCATTCTGTTCAGCGTCGATTTCGCTGCCTATCGAGGCTTCACCGGAGAACGCTGTCCGGACTTCATCCGTATTCCAGGCTATGCCTTCATAGCCTGCCTGATCGCCTTGCTGGCCGTCTCTTCCAACTCTTTCATCTACCTTCAGTTCTAAGTCTCTCGTGTCCACCGCCACAAAAGTATCACTCATCAAAAAATGTTTTGCAGGGCTGCTGGTCTTCGTCATTGTCAACATCCTCTGCCTTAAACTGTTCAATCATGGTTTGAAGCAGTATTATTGTCTTTGGCCGGCGGACATTCTGGTCATCGGACATTCCATGTCCGAAATGGCCATTGACCGAGACCTATTGGAGAAACAGACAGGCCATTCAGTCGCAAAATATTGCATGAACGGGACTTCCATTCCAGATCGTCTCGTCATGATCCGTCACTATATCGAATCAACAGGACACAAGCCGAAGGCCATCCTCTATGACATCGGACCGCGCTCCTTCTCCGGTGGACTAGCCGTCAACTCGCATGCTCTTTTCTATCCGTTTATCAATGAATCGCCCACTGTCGCGAAATATGTCCGCTCCAATGCCACTGCGAAAGATTATTATCTGAAAATGCTTGTCCCGCTTGCACGTTACGACGACACACGTATCGGAGCCGTTATCCGCGGCTATCGTCATGACTGGAAAAACCGCTCTGTCAAGCAGTTTAACATTGAACACTTCAAACGGCAACTCTCCAAAGGAAGCTTCTGGAAAATCGAACTCGATCCAGACACTCAAGCCGTCTTCGAAGAGACGCTTGACTTTCTGGAGGCCCAAGACATCCGTCTCTTCCTTTTACATCTTCCCAATGTCGATCTTCTGAATAATGCAGAACCAGAAAAAACTGTCGAAGCTATAAGTTACATTAAAAAAGTCATTTCACGCCATCCGAACGTCACATTCATCGACGCCAATTCCGCCTTTGAATCTCGCCATGAACTTTTCATAGATCCTCTGCACCTCAATCCCCATGGGCAACAGGAAGTCACGACTTTTCTAGCCAATAAAATCGCCTTCCCTTAACCCCCTGCCTTCGAGTCATGAATATTACATGGATTACCCGCTCATTTCTGGACTATCGCATCCCGGTTTACGAGGAACTCGACAACCTGTGCGACCATCATCTGAGCTTGATCTACTATGCGGAAGTCGTCCCTGAACGCTGTCGTAATAGAATAAAAGAAATCCTTGGAGATCGGGCAATAGACTTGTCTGGCGAAATTTGCCTTTCCGGCCAGAAAAGCGCGCCAATTTCCTCTGTCAAACGCAAAGGCGTACGAATCCCATGGCAACCAGGCCTTCTAAAAACCGCGCGTGGGACAAAGCCAGATGTCACCGTCTCCGATGGTTTCTTCCAATGGACCTATGCCCCCCTGCTCCTCCGTTTCTGGAATCACATTCCCCATGTAATGTGTTATGAACCAACCAAACACACAGAGAAACATGCTCAGTTCTTCCGTACATGGTATCGAAAATTTGCCTCCCATTGGATAGACCATATCTGTTGCAACGGAAGCCTTTGCAAAGAATACACGATGTCACTTGGCTATCCGGAATCACGCATATCCATTGGTCAGATGGCCGCTGATTCAGAATCTCTCGCCAAAGCATGCTTCGCCATCAATGATGACGCCGTTAAAGCATTCCGTGAAAAAAATGGTCTTGAAGGGAAGCTAGTCTTTCTCTTCGTCGGCCGTCTTGTTGAATTGAAAGGATTACGACAACTCCTTGAGGCATGGGATATTGCGAAGTTGGATGCCGCATTTCTCATCGCTGGAGACGGCCCTGAACGCCCGTTCTTGGAAGATTTCTGCAAGCAGCATGGTATCCACGCCGTCTTCGCAGGAGCCATCGACTATGCCAATATTCCGATTTTCTATCGGACGGCCGACTGCTTCATCATTCCGACATTGCAGGACAACTGGAGCCTCGTCGTTCCAGAAGCCATGGCCTGCGGACTGCCAGTCGCCTCCTCCATCTACAACGGTTGCCATCCAGAACTTGTCCATCCCGAAAATGGTTGGACCTTCGATCCTTACAATATACAAGATACATCGGAAATCCTGAAAGGCATCGTCGCCCGCAAGGCGGAATTGCCCACCATGGGCGATGCTTCCCGTACAATCATTGCTTCTCACACGCCCAAGCAGGCAGCTAAAATCATCTATTCAGCATGTGAACAAGTCAGTCATATTCCACTCAAAAATAATTGATTTTTTCTTCAAAATACGGGCAACGCCTTTCTTTTCCAAATAGTCAATCTCTCTGGCAAAGCTCGAGTTTTACCAATAAAAAATATCGATGAGCATACTACTTTCTTTACGTAAAAATATCGGGAATTCTATTCCTTATTCTTTTAGATCTTTTTTCCTAAAACATTTTTCCTTTTTAGAGAAACGCACAGAATGGTGGATATCCAAGGATCCGTATCGAAACGATCCTCCTTACTCGGAATATACATCACCGTATCCTGTAAAACTTGGTATTATCAAGGAATTCTGGCATAGGCACTTAAACTATGTCGCAGCCTGTCGGGCAATGAAAGTGGCTTATGAAATCATTGACATTACATCATCCGATTGGCTCAACAATATACAAAAATCTTCCTGTAATGCTTTCTTAGTCGTACCATCCGTGCAAATGTCGCAATGGAAGACATTATACGATGAACGCTTGAGAATAATGGTCAATGATTTGGGAAAGATGATATTCCCTGGTTATGATGAATTATGGCTATACGAAAGCAAGCGGCGCATGGCCTATTGGTTGGAAGCCAACGATATCCCGCATGCGAAAACACATATTTTCTATAATAAAAAAGAAGCGTTGGAATATGCAGCGACTTGCCAGTACCCTGTAGTCACCAAAACAAATATGGGAGCACGAGCCGCAGGAGTACATGTCTTCCGGTCATCATCAAAATTAGTGTCCTATATAAAAGAAGCGTTTGGCAAAGGAATTATCCATGACGATGGAGACCCCCATGATCCCGACTGGGGATATGTACTTTTCCAAGATTTCATCCCTTGCCGCTATGAATGGCGAATCATCAATATAGGGCCATTCTTCATGGGACACCAAAAACTGAAAAAAGGCGATTTCTGTAGTGGTTCGGACATGGTCGGATGGGTGCGGCCAACTGACAAAGTTCTTGATCTGGTGACCCACGTTTTGGAAAAAGGCCGTTTCCAAACAGCGGATATTGATATTTTTGAAGGAGAAGATGGCAATTTATATGTCAATGAAATTCAAGCGATTTTTGGCTCTTTCCTTCCCTATCAAATGCTTATCAATGGCGAACCAGGCTACTTGACACGTTCCGAAGACGGTCAATGGCTCTTCCACAAGGGTGTTTTCTGTCAAAATGCCAGTTGCAATTTCAGAGTTGCCGCATTGATGTCAAGACTCGGATATACGGTCGATCTTCCTTCTTTACCGCTCAATTCAGTCCATCAGGAAGATATCGATAGCAGTAAAAAATCATTCCAATCTATGGAGTAAAACATGAAATTGGGTTTTATCATTCCACATTATTCCTGTGAGAAACGTGTGGCATTGCTCCCCGCCGACATTGGTAACTTTCCTGATGAAATTTGGATGGAACATGGCTTCGGGCAGCTAATGGACATTCCAGATGAAGAATACAGCCAGCGTGGTTGCTATATTACCGATAGAAAAAACATTTTTCAGGAATGCGATACCATTTTTTCCTTAAAGCTACTTCAACCTGATGATTATGATCTATTAAGACCAGGACAAATGATAATTGGCTGGACTCATCCAACTGGTTCTGGAACGAATTTTATGAAAGAGCAGGCTATCCCAAAGCATTTGATCATTCTGGACTTAGACAACACTTTTCCCAGAATGTATAAAAATGGGAAGTTTATTGACTTGAAATGCTTTTCTAAAAATTTTATCTGTCAAAACAGTTTCAAAGCAGGCTCAGCAGCCGTACTGCATGCGTTCCTGACGTATGGTACCATGCCGAACGGCAATATGCGCATCGCCGTCCTAGGCAGCGGCAATACCGCCCAAGGGGCCTTCCACATGTTAAGCCGTTTTACCGATAGTATTCGGATGTATTACAGAAAAACAATGTCGGAATTCTTGTCTTCCATCAGTGATTTCGATGTCATTGTCAATGGAATCGAAGTCGATGGAACAACTGAACATATCGTCTCAGAAGAAGATCTAAAACGCACCAAGCCACATTGCTTGATCATCGATGCGGCGGCAGATGCGGGGAACGCCATCGCCACCACTAAATATACCAATATTGCCAATCCCATCTATGAACGGGACAATCGCTATTTCTATTGTGTAAACAACACACCATCGCTAATCTTCAGAGACTCCAGCATTTATTTGAGTCAAGTTTTCAGCAAAGAGATATTGAAGGACGGTGTTGAGCGTTTCTGGCAAATGGCTAACACGTTCTAAATCATTGAAGCTATTCATTGATGCAATCAATTACAATTCTCCTAAGGGCGAATGAGAATCCTATTCATCCATAATGAATATGCTAAAATGAGTGGGGAGGAACAGTCCGTCATCAACTTGACGAACCTGCTTGTCGAACATGGCCATACAGTGGAATTGTTAAAGCGTTCGTCTGCAGAAATATCCGACTCCTTTTCAGGCAAAATCAAAAGCTTTTTCACTGGTATCCACAATCCATGCGCAGTTCATGCTGTCCGTCAGAAAATCACCGAATTCAAACCGGACATCGTGCAAATCCAAAATTTGTATCCGCTGTTCTCTCCTTCCATCATTCCGTCCATCAAGAAGATGGGCATCCCCGTCGTCATGCGCTGCCCGAATTATCGTCTCTTCTGTCCTAACGGCCTTTGCTACGATGCAAACAGCCAGATTTGCGAGCAATGCTTCAATGGCCATGAATGGAACTGCTTCCAAAAGAACTGTCTCGACTCCCGCGTGAAAAGCCTCGGCTACACTGTCCGCAACATCGCGGCACGCATGACAGGACGAATTCTCAACCATGTCGATATGTTCATCGTCCAGACAGAATTCCAGCGGCGGAAATTCATTGATCAAGGCATTCCGGAAAGCAAACTCGCCATCCTCCCAGGCATCGCACCAAAAATAGAACCGCCGCCCCAAAACTGGCCAACAGGAAATTCAGTGACGTATATTGGACGTGTTTCTGAAGAAAAAGGTATTTTCGACTTTCTAAAAGCCGCTGAAAACCTTCCGCAAATTCCATTCACCGTCGCAGGATCCTACGACAGTTATCCGGATTTGCCGCAGAAATCGCCCCAAAACATCAAATGGCTCGGCTTCCTCCGTGGAGAATCGCTTCGTCAAGCCTATCTGGACGCACGAATCGTCGTCGTCCCATCGCGCTGTTATGAAGGCTTCCCAAACGTCATCGTCACCGCCATGATGCTGGAACGCCCCGTCATCGCAACCAATCTAGGCGCCGCTTCAACCATCATTACACATGACATTGACGGACGGCTCTTCCCCTTCAACAATCTTGACGCCTTGACCTCCTCCATTGCAGAGCTTTACAATGACGAAACCGCGTGCCGGCGGTTGGCTCTCAAAGGCCATGAAACCGCCACAGAGCGTTTTTCTGCTGATTCCGTCTATACAACGCTTGTTGGTATCTACCAAAAACTGGTAAAAAAATAATTTGATGGAATCCATCAGATGAAAAAAATACTGTTGACAAACCATTATACAGGCGTGCCGCTTGACATCGTGAAAAGCGCATTGCCTGCCGATTTCAGCTTCTCCATGCTGGAGGAGCCGACGGCTGGTTGTCTCGCGGAATCAATCGCCGACGTGGACTATCTTCTCGCGGGAGGGCGTGTCCGAATCGATGAAAACGCACTCCTGCATGCGGCAAAACTGAAGATGATCCAGCGGTCTGGCGTGGGGCTGGACTCCATTGATCTGGAAGCGCTTTGCAGACATGAAATTCCATTGTACGTCAACCAAGGCGTCAACTCGCAAAGCGTTGCGGAACATGCCCTTCTGTTGATGCTGGCATGCCTTCGTCGCCTGACCGAAATCCATGGCAACACAGTCGCGGGAATATGGAAAAAACAGGAACAAGGCGTTCGGACGTTCGAACTGCATGGGAAGACCGTCGGTCTCGTCGGCATGGGAAACATCGCACGGAAAGTCGCGGGGCTGCTGAAACCGTTCGGCGTGCGCATCCTCTATTTTGATCCATTCCGTCCCAATGAAAAAACGGAACGCGAACTCGCTGTCGAATACACGGATATTGAAACACTTCTCTCCGAATCAGACGTCGTCTCGCTGCACTGCCCGCTCACGGACGGCAACCGCCATCTAATCAATGAAACAGCCATTTCCCGCATGAAACACGGCGCCGTGCTGGTCAACACAGCCCGCGGCGGGCTGGTCGATTCCGTTGCCCTCCATGCGGCGCTGCAGGACGGACGGTTGTCGTTCGCGGCCCTGGACGTCCATGAAAGCGAACCGATTCCGGCGGACTACCCGCTGAAATCGCTCCCGAACGTCATCCTCACGCCGCATGTCGCGGGCGTCACGGCCGACTCCTTCCGCGCCATGATGACGGAAGCCATGCGGAACATCGAGCTCTTCGACAAAGGGCGGCTCGCCGAAATCGAACACTGTAAATACCGTTTCCATTGAGTCTTATATGAACAACATTACGGATAGTTTCATCGACTGTCTTTTCAAAAAACATGCGTCTGTCACGCCATGCATCCTGCGTAAGGCGCAGACCTGCCTTGCGGACTATGTCGCCGTTACAGAGGCTGGCTCGAAAGCGGCGAAAGCCCTGTGGGGGGATTTTCTCCGACACACACAGTCTGGGAAAACGCCATTGATTGGATACGGTCTAAAAACGGACGCACGCACGGCATGCCTCGTCAACGGCTACAATGCGCACTGTCTGGAACTTGACGACGGGCAGCGCTTCGCCATGATCCATCTGGGAGCCTCCATTATAACCGCTTTGATTTCAGCCGCTTCCGAAAACGATATTCAGTCAGAAGATTTTCTCTCTGGCATTGTCATGGGCTACGAGGCGGCCTGCCGTCTCGCCATCGCCATCCAGCCCGGCCATAAGAAAAAAGGTTTCCATACAGCGGGCACATGCGGGACGGTCGGTGCGGCCGTCGCCGTGGCTTTCGCCTTGAAAATGAATGCGACGCAGTTGAAGACCGTCCTCTCTGCGGCTGTCGCAAGCGCGGCAGGCATGCTCGAAATACAGGAACAAGGCTCGCAGTTGAAGCCGTACAATCTCGGACGCGCCGCCATGGACGGCCTCTCCGCCGCGCGCATGGGATTCACCTCCATGCGCGGACCGAACGACATGCTCGGCGGCGAACGCGGCTTTTTCAAGCTCTTCACGGATGAATATGATATCGAGAAGCTGGTCGCTCCGGCAGATTATTTCGAAATCGAACGCATCTACGTCAAGCCGTACGCTGCCTGCCGCCACTGCCATTCGGCCATCGAGGCGGCTCTCGCCCTCCGCGATAAAATGCCGTTGAAAGACATCGACCGCATTCTTGTGAAAACCTACAAACTGGCCATAAAAGGCCATGATCACACCATGATTACAGGCTCCGCCTCCGCGAAGCTCAGCATCCCATATAGTGTCGCGGCGGCCCTCCTGCTTGGACAGGCCGGCATGGAAGCATTCGAAGATGCGACTGTATGCCGCAAAGACATCCTGTCGCTTGCATCGAAAGTTTCTGTGGAGGAAGCTCCATGTCCTGCTAACCTTCCCTCGAATGCCCGCTACTCAACCGTCATACTGAAAGGGAAAGACGGCAATGAGGCGTCGTATTCCGTGGATTATGCCAAAGGTGACCCGGAAAATCCCATGACGCATGACGAAATGTTGCAGAAAATCAAATCGCTTCTGGCTTATGCGGAATGCGATGAGAATCTCGTCAAGCAATGTAGTGCATTGTTTCATGATGAAATAGATGTGAGTATGATTCTGCAAAATCTCTAAAACTTTATTAAATTAATATAATTACATAATTTCTATAACAAAAGGATGTTAGTATGCTAATTACCCATCTCAGAAGATCAAAGAACAAGTTGGTGAGAGCCTTCAAATATGGCAATTTGCGAATTAACCATATTATATCTAATAACTCTCTGGCGTTGCAAGTGTGGCTCGTTTTGTTAAAGATATATGATAAATGGTTTAATGAAAATAAAATCATGAATCTGATAGATGAGACGATAAAAACTTTCACTACAGTGGAGGGGAAAGAAAAATCAACTTTGCGCAATGCTATTTTGCGTTGTCGAGAAGTTAATCTGATTAGTCCTGATGAGTATTTTCTTTATAATTTTGCAAATCTAACAGAAGAGGAAAGGCATAAATTCGTTGGCAATCATGAAAAGGTCGCGTTATGCTTTGAAATTAAGAATAATAGTACTTGGATGCTTTTCATTAGCAAATATCAGACCTATTTAAAATTTAAGGATTTTTATCATCGAGAAATCATCGAAATATCATCCATTGAAAACAAGAATGATTTCTTCAAATTCTTTGAAAAGCATGATCGTGGAATACTCAAACCTGCTGATTCCTCCCTCGGCAGAGGAGTCACCTTGCTTGACAAATCACAAGCCGTCAATTTGTGGAATGACAAATTATCATCTGAAATCGCATCTGGCGCATCTTTTATATTAGAGGAATATATCCGCCAATCAGAGAAAATGGCATTGTTCAATCCAGATAGTGTTAATACCGTTCGCCTCGCCACATATCGTTTGCACGACGAGACTATTTTCCTTTTCGCGGCTTTACGAACGGGAATAAAAGGCCAAATTGTCGATAACGGCGGAGCAGGAGGTCTTACTGCGACAATTGACTTGGAAACTGGTATCGTTATAAGTAATGCTCGCAACCGTTTTGGAAAATTCTTTGAAAAGCATCCTGATTCGAATGTGGTATTCAAAGGATTCCAACTTCCTGATTGGGAAAAACTTCGCCAACTGGGCAAGGCGCTGTCGCTTGTTGAGCCTGAACAACTATATGTCGGGTGGGATTTGGCTCATACCGACAATGGATGGGTTATGATAGAAGGAAATAACCGAGGCCAATTCGTCCTTACACAGAGGTCGAGTCTTGTCGGCTTAAGAGATAAAATCAACGCAACATTCTACCAAACGTTAAAAGAAAGGGCAAAAGCATGAACAGCATGGAGAAGACACGCGCTTTTCTGAAATCCATCGGCCTTCCGGGCGGCGACGCATACGAACTGCCAACTTCCGAAAAACGTTTCGGCGACGGCGGTCAATATCGTTTTGAAGTACCTGGAATACAAGGTCCTGCCGTCATGGAGGCGCTTCTGGAGGCCATTGACAAATACGGCCTCTATCTGCATCGCGTGACACAGACAAAAGGCATCATGCTTTTAGCCGACTCCGACATCACACGCATGGTGGACATGGCGAAGGACGCGAAAACGGATTTGATCCTCGCCATCGGGCCGCGTGCCACGACGGACACGAGCGCCTCCGTGAACACCCCCGAAGGCGTACGGATGGGTTACCGCCTCCGCGGACAGGAACAGATCGTCCGCGCCGTGGAGGACGTAAAACGCGCTGCCTCGCTCGGTTGCCGCTCGTTTTTAGTCTATGACGAAGGCTGCCTGTGGTTGCTCAACGAAATGCGCAAGGCAGGCGAGATTCCCGCAGACTGCCATTTCAAAGTCTCCGCCCATGCAGGCCACGGCAACCCCTGCTCCGCAAAGCTGCTGGAAAGCATCGGCGCGAACTCCATCAATCCCGTGCGGGACATCCAGTTGCAGATGCTCGCCGCCATGCGGCAGGCCATCGACATTCCGATCGACATCCATACGGAGAACCCGCAATCGACAGGCGGCTTCATCCGCCACTATGAAGTACCCGAGATGATTCGCGTCGCGGCTCCCATCTATCTGAAGACAGGCGGCTCCGTCGCCCAGACGCATAGTTGGGAAAGCACCGTCGACGACGCAAAAAAGCGCGCCAAGCAAGTCTCGCTGGTCAAACGCGTGATCGACGCATATTATCCAGAGGCTATACAGTCACCGAAAGGAAGCATTCGATAATACTTTATCCATTGTAACTACGTTTCTTACGCAATACGCTCCAAAGGCGGCGACATTTGTCGCCGCCTTTGAGTTTAGCTTGTTTTTACCGTAAAAAATTGATTTTTGCCAATAGTCATGTCTATTATATGTACATAGTCATGAGTTGGTATTAATCGAACGGAATTATCTATGAACAATGGTAAATCACCAGTTGCGATTGTCCTAGGCGGGACAAATCCACATATAGAGCTCATCAACCAGTTGAAAAAACGCGGCTATTTCGTCGTTTTGGCGGATTATCTTGAAAATCCGCCAGCCCGTAGCTTTGCCGACCTCCATGATCAAGCAAGCACCCTGGACCAAAACGCCATTCTTGAACTAGCTAAAAAGCATGATGCAAAACTTGTCATCAGTGCTTGCGTGGACCAAGCGAACATAACGGCTTGCTATGTCGCCGAACAGTTGGGATTGCCGCATCCATACAGCTACGAAACTGCGCAGAAAATCACGAATAAAGGCTTCATGAAGCAAGTGATGTCGGAACGTTATATTCCGACGACAAAATTCTATTATCTGGATAAAGGCGAAAATCTGCCCACCTTCGACCTCAAATATCCCGTGATGGTGAAACCGGCGGACAGCTGCGCCGCGTCAGGCGTGAAAAAGGCCAAGAACGCAGAAGAACTCGCACAATTCCTTCAGGAGGCGAAAAACGTCAGCCGCACAGGCCGAACCGTCGTGGAGGAATTTTTCGGCGGCACCGAGGTCAGCGCCTATTGCTTTGTGCAGGATGGCGTGGCAAATGTCATCATGGTATCTGAAAGAATCAGCGTCATTGAAGGGGAGAAAAAGGTGCTGAAATGTTATGCAACCGTCACGCCGCCAGCCATTTCAGACGCCGCAATGGGCAAGCTCCGCAAGGCCTGCACAGATATCGCCAACGCATTCAATCTGGACAATACTCCCCTCCATGTCCAGGCAATCATCAATGGCGATGATATCAGCATCATCGAATTCGCGCCACGTGTCGGCGGCGGCATCAGCTACCGCACCATCCGTGAGAACACGGGTTTCGACATTATTTCAGCGACCATTGATTCCTATCTCCAGAAACGCGTCGCCCTCTCGTACCATGACATTACATGCTACCAGTGCGTTGATATCATCTACGGAACGCCGGGTGTCTTCGACCACATCACAGGTGTGGATGAACTTGTCAAAGACGGCGTAATTGAAGGCTTCCACTACCACAAGACAAAAGGCATGTCCCTTTCAAACGACCGCGCAAGCGCAGGCCGGATCGGTGCATTCATCGTCACGGGAAAAACACGACAGGAAGTCGGTGACAAAGTCGCCCTTGCGATGAAACGTCTGGAAGCATTTTCCGCAGAAGGCGCTCCAATGCTTCGCAAGGACTTGTATTTCAGACCATAATAATTCTGTTAAAGGCAATTAGCCATGAGGCACCATCTGTATAATCCAGAATACCATTTCGTCAGAGAACCAGAGCATTTCGATAAACATACCGAGCGCTCACTTCTCCAGTATTGTCTCGGCGCAACCATGTACATGCCGGGCACGAAGGATTTCGCGCAGGCGATCCTGACGAAGAAATATAAAGGGCTGACCTCCATGGTCCTCTGTTTCGAAGACGCCTGCAGAGAAGAAGAAGTTCCGGCGGCGGAACGGAACTCGCTCCAGTTGCTGGATATAATCAGTGAAGCAATCGCTCACGGCAATTTCTCCACGGACGACCTGCCGCTCATTTTCTTCCGTGTACGAAATGTTGACCAGTTCAAACATTTCGGTGCCATGCTGAAGCCTGAACATCTGAAGCTCATCACAGGCTTTAACTTTCCGAAATTCAATATGTCGAACGCAGGAGCCTACCTCACGCATTTGAAGGACATGAATGACGAATACGGCGAAATCCTCTACGGCATGCCCATCATAGAGGATCGCCGTGTGGCCTTCAAGGAGAGCCGCATGGATGAACTGCTGGGCATCCGCAAGATCGTGGACGAATACAAGAATCTTATTCTGAACATCCGAGTCGGCGGCACGGACTTCTCGTCATGCTTTGGCGTGAGACGCGGCATCGACTACTCCATCTATGACATTATCACCGTTCGCGATTGTCTCATGGACATCCTGAACGTCTTCTCGCGCGACAATGACTATACAGTGTCAGGCCCTGTCTGGGAGTATTTCCGAGCGAACAAGAGCATGAAATTCTCCGATAAAGCCCCTGGTACGGGAATGAGCATCCAGGGAACACTGCTGAAACGGCCTGTCATCGTGAATGATGCAGTGGACGGCCTGATGCGTGAACTCGTTCTGGACCAGGCGAACGGCTTCATGGGCAAGACCTGCATCCATCCCACCCATCTCAATTTCATCAACGGCATGCTCGCCGTGACGAAAGAGGAGTACGAAGACGCTGACCAAATCCTCCACACGTCCGGCGGCGTCATTAAGGGAAGCAAAGGGATGAACGAAATCGGCCCCCATCACCTCTGGGCAGAAAAGATCCTAATGCGCGCACGCGCCTACGGCGTCATTGAAAACGAAGCCAGTTACTTCGAACTCTTCGGTGTGAAATGACCATAATGGACACAAATAAAGACGGCATATACAGGCAGTACAACTCCTGCTTTGATTTTATCAAAGGGATAGCCTGCATTTGCGTCGTGTTCATGCATTGCGAATTTCCGGGCGTCTTTGGAACTGCGGTACAGACTATCTCAAGATTCTGCGTACCCTTTTTCTTCATGATATCAGGCTATTATTCGTATTACAATGAAGGAGAAGGACACTACAATGCCTCTAGAAAAATCACGCACATAGCGAAAATCACGATATT
>JAEEGI010007330.1_pt1 | contig 24713 bp, 16 predicted proteins | sample 8958751 | NCBI WGS metagenome assembly JAEEGI01 (sample SAMN16246545, study PRJNA631951) | gut metagenome | biome: gut microbiome; feature: rumen; material: KS-attached | host: Bos | place: Iran: Karaj | collected 2018-10
GTCTACGAGTACCACCGATGACTCCGTGTCGTAAATGTAATGGGTGTACTTGGCATTAGACAAGAATGAAATGGCTCCTGGCTTGCCTTCCTCGATTTTTGCAAACGAATTGACGACGGCATCGGGATTTCCCTCAACACGACCTCCAATCATTTGTGCTATCTGTTGTGCGGTAAATTCCATAAGAAAATATTTAAAACTTTGCAAAGTTACAAATTTTTCTTTAAATACGCTGATAACAAAGGTAATATTTACGTATTTTTTTGGAAAGTAAGGAAATATTGAACAATTCTGAGGCCTCGGCGATGTCTACGAGGTGTTTTTCTTCGAGTTCAGTTTCCTCTTGCTCCTGCCCAGGTTGGAAGGGTTGATGAGAGGTTTGCAGGATGTCTATCTGATCCTCGCTGGGGTCGTACATATCTTTCTGAATGGTGTTCACGCTCATTAGGTAGGCGGCATCGTCGAAGCTTACGCCAAATGCATCGGCCAGTTGTTGTTGCAGGGCCTGTACATCGGCATCGGCAAACGGCTCGCGACTCACCTCAACGCGGAAGATCTTTCTTTCTGCAAGGTCGGTAGCCAGTAGCGAGAGCACACGGTCGGGGTGGCTCATCCATGTCTTCACGCTTGCCCAGATGTCGTTGTCGTCGAGCAGTTCGTAGTTGGCCAATGACTGCGGGTCGGCATCGAAGTGCTCTGCCGTCACATTATTATATAAAAAAAAGCGTAAGGCTGGTGTGGCGAACACCTCGTCGCCCCTTTGTGCCAAATACTTCGCACGGCGCAGCAGGCAGACGAGCATCTTCTCGTAGGCAACAGTTGTCTTGTGCAGATACACCTGCCAATACATCAGACGGCGCGATGTGAGGTAGTTCTCAATAGAATAGATGCCTTTCTGTTCAACCACCAATCGGTCGTCGACGACGTTGAGCATCTTGATGATGCGTGCCGAGCCGATGTTTCCTTCGGTAACACCCGTGAAGAAAGAGTCGCGGCGCAGGTAGTCGAGTCGGTCCATGTCGAGTTGAGAGGAGATGAGTTGGTGAAGGAATCGCTTTGGGTAGTCGTCTTTGAAGATTTTGATGGCCAGCGTGAGGCGTCCTTGCATCTCGCGGTTCATCTCTTCCATCATCATGAGCGAAATCTGTTCGTGTGAGATGCCTGAGATGAGCGTGTGTTCCAGCACATGGGAGAAGGGTCCGTGGCCGACGTCGTGCAACAGGATGGCAGCTTTTAGCGCTTCAGCTTCGGAGTCGAAGATGAAAATGCCTTTCTGTTGAAGCGAGAGAATGGCCTCGCTCATCAGGTGGAAAGCACCAAGCGAATGTTGGAAACGGGTGTGCTGAGCACCAGGGTAGACCACCGAGGCCATGCCCAGTTGTTTGATGCGCGAAAGACGCTGAAAAAGACGATGCTTCACAATGTCGAGCAGCAACCCTCTCGGCACCTTGATGAACCCGAATACCGGGTCGTTAATTACCTTATAGTCGTTCATTTGTGTGCAAAGTTAGCGTAAATTAGGCAAAATACAAAATAAAACCGTTTATATTTTGGAAATTACGCAAACATGGTGTGACAAACGTGACAAAAGGCGGCGTAGGGACAATGCTCTGAGAACTTAAAACCAATGCACCCAGCGTGTAGGGGCAGACCCCTGTGTCTGATCGAACAACGGAAAACGAACAACCAGCTAGAGGCACATGGATGATGGGCGAACTGCGCCAGGCGCTCGGAGGCCTCGTAGAGGAGTAGGAGTAAGAGAGTATTAACTTAGACATTCAAAATCTTACAATTACAGTTCTTACAATTAAAAATGTGTAATACAACCCCCTTCTAAAGATTATATAACTAATTGATATATAGATAGTTATATAGTATATCGGGAGGAGTTGACACCCTTAAAAAACAACTGTAAGACTGTAAGTGTAAGATTTGGGAAATCAAATTTTCATCTAAAAAGCTGATTATCAATGAAATACGACATTTCAAAACAAACTGCACCCAAGATGCCAAGGCTCGGAAAAGGTACAGAGTGCGTAAAAATCTTGCTATCGCAGGTATCAAAAGGCATGCATGCACCACTAATTCCGATGCTTTTCCCTATACTTGCCGCACATGTAAGTGGTTCGAGTTTCAGTATCCCGACCTCACTTGGAAGGAACTGTGTGGCATGATGGCAAATTTGGTGGCCGATAGTGGATGTAATAAGGGCCAACTGTCACTTTTAGTGGAAGCAATTTGCCGTGATTTTCGTCAGCACGACGAGGCAGAGCTCAAGAAATTGGTGGAATGGCTGGTCTATCACGACATCTGGAGTAAGGTAAGGGGGTGGGTCTGCTATTATGGAGATATTTGAACTTAAAAAGCTCCGCGACGGAGCACGTCTCTCTACCTTACAGAGCACTGCTCCCGACCATACAGAGCACGCCTCTATATACCTACAGAGCACGTCTCTGTATACCACGGAACACTGCTCTGAACCTTACGGAGTAATGCTCCATACAAACAAGAGCAATGTTCTAGTGTCGTAAGTCGACCGCTAAAACATTGCTCCTTATGATTAGCTGCGAAAAAGGAATGCGATGATGTTAGAATCCGCCTCCACCGAATCCTCCTCCGCCAAAGCCACCGCCTCCTCCGAAGCCGCCTCCGCCACCGAAGCCACCCATGGGGAATTGGGGCTCGGGCTCCTTGCCCAGGTCGATGAGCAGACGTGTCAGAGCGCGTCGACGTTGAGCCCAAGTGGCGAAGTCGTCAGCACGTAGGGTCTTGATGCCAAATCCCGGTCTCTGTGGCATGTTCTGCATGAACTCGAGTTTGCTTGTGGTAATGATGCAGGAACGAGTCTTGCCAGTCGACAGCAACTGGTCGGCAATCGCATCGGCGCCTCCCACTTTGAACCAGCTTTCCATCGTGTCGCCCTCACCAGGAACGAGCTGTATGAAGGCGGGAATAACCATACGTCCTTCTTGCATGGGTGCAATATACCATGCCTCCTGCCTGTCGAGATCATAGCTTGTACGGCCGTGCTTGATGTTGCCTTGCGAGGCGAAGTTGAAGTGGGAATTCGGGTTGTTTGCGATGCTGTATTTGAAGCCTACGTCAGGCGAGAGATACATATTGCTAGGATCGGCAACAGGTGTACCGTCAACAACAAAACAATATTTGAATGTTTCGAAGAGATAGTCTCTGACCATCGTGCTCCAAACGCCATCGCTGTCGCGCTCCATCACGATATTACGAGGCAGCATCTCACACTTCAGCTCCACTTGTTTTGCTTCAGGGGCTTTGAAGCGGAAGGTAATGCCCTGTTCGCTATACTCCGGCGAAATGATAGGGCGGGGGAACAGACGGGCCATCACACCGGGTGTGAACTGCTGTTCCTGACCTGTAGCAGCAGGAGCCGGCTTTGCAGCCGCCATCGCATCGTCGGCAGCCTTTTTGTTGAAGAGCAAAGGGAGAGTCTTTACGAGGAAATACTTCGCATTCATCCACGTGTGACCGAACTTTCCTGTGGTGAACTCTTTTACGGAACGGATGCCTTTCTTGTCGAGAAACTCCATGTAGTCGCGGGCATTTCCATAGAGGAAGTCGTCGGTACCCACGCCGAGCCAGAACAGATGAATCTTCTTGTTCGTATCATCAGCGTTGTCGTAGACATCGGGAATGGTGGTCGACGTGAACGAGCTATAGCTGCACAGATAGCTGAACTTGTCGAGATTGCTCAATCCGTTGAAGAGTCCCTGGTTGCCTCCACGCGAAAAACCGCCGATGGCACGATGGTCGCGGTCGTTGCGCGTGCGATAGTTGCTCTCGATGTAAGGCATCAGGTCTTGAATCAGGTCCTTGCTGAAGACGTCGCCGCCAAACTGTGTCTGCGGCATTCCTGCTGCTGGTGGCGCGGGCAGAAGTTTCGTGGGATTGCCATAGGGCAGGACCACTATCATCTCCTTTGCCTGCTTGTCGGCAATCAGGTTGTCGAGAATGTAGTTCACGCGTCCCACCTTATAATATACTTCCTCCGTATCGGTTGTTCCGCTAATGAGATAGAAAACGGGATAGCGCTTCTGCTGACTCTCCATGTAGCCTGGCGGGAGGTATACAATAGCGGTATTGGTTCCACCGAGACTTTGCGAGTAGTAGTGGATGTATTCCAACCTGCCATGAGGCACATCGCGGATGTCGTGAGGCAGAGGCCCGTTCTTCGACTTGATTTCGAGCAGGCTGTTTTTGAATCCCTCGTTAGGGAAATAAAGATCGTTCTCAGGATCCATCACGCTGATGCCGTCCACGATGAAGCAATAAGGATACATGTCGGGTTCAGCAGGTCCGAGAGTAGCGGTCCAGATGCCGTCGTCGCCACGTTTCATTTCGTTTCGGCCGGCAAACTGCACGTCGACCATCACGACTTTTGCAGAATCGTTTTTGTAGCGGAATGTGACGGTTCCGTCGTCGTTGACGCGTGGCTGCGAAAAAACTGCGGTCGCGGCCATCAACATAACAATTGATAAAAGCACTTTTTTCATAACCTTATTCTTTTTATTTGTTACCGCCAGCCTCATTCAGGAAGCCGACCATCTTCTGTAAGTTGTCTTCTGAATACATACCCATGCCGTGTCCGCCTTCCGGAACAAACGTTGCCGTGGTTTTCACGCCTGCAGCCTTGAGTAGCTCATAGAACTTTTTGCCTTGACAGCACGGCACCACATTATCTTTCTCTCCATGGAAAATGATGATGGGAGGATTGTTCTTATCAACGTAGTTGGTGGCGCTCAGGCTGAGGTATTTGTCGGGCTCTGTGGCAAGACTGGCGTTCAGCAGAATGTCCTCAGGACTTTTCTCGCCCATCTGCATGTGGTCTCCGCAATCCATAGCCGTGAGGTCGACGGGGCCAGACCAGTCGCAAGCAGCATTCACGGTACTCAACTCGTTGCAGTAGTTGCCCACGTTGCCTTCAAGATCGATATCGACCGTGCCCACCTTGGCTTGCTTCTGACCGTTGGTGGTAGCAGCTATTGAGGCAAGATGACCGCCCGATGAGAAGCCGCTGGTCGCGACAAAGGATGGGTCGAAGTGGTACTTGGCAGCCTCGCCACGCACGAAACGGATGACAGCACGAATGTCGTGCAACTGCGCAGGCCACTTGGCATCCATGCTCGAACGGTGATTCGGACATACAACAGCATAGCCTGCATTAAGCAAAGCCTTCACGATGGTTCCAAGGTCGGCAGCTCCTTTGCTGCTATTGCTGAACCAAGCGCTTCCGTAGATGTGAATCACAACGGGATAGGCTGCTTTTGCTTGCTTGGGCAGGTAGATGTCGCAGGTATGATATGCCTGGTCGTCGCCTGCATAGTTCACGTCTTTCCACACTTGAGAGGTTTCCAAGGAGGCTTCTTGCTGGAATCCGCCGAATCCGCCAAAACCTCCTCCTGGCTGGGCTACTGCGAGTGTTGTCATGCACCACATCGCCAGTATTGATGATAATTTCTTTTTCATACTTTTCTTGTCTTTTGTGAGAACGTTCAATATGATTTTTTCTGATTAGTTATTTCAGCGTGAAGGGCAAAGCCTTCAGGTCGGCATCACGCGATGATGTGCCATACAGAATCTGATACTTGCCGGCACGAGGGCTGAGTTCGTCGATGGCTTCGTCGTAGTATTCAAAGGCCTCACTATCGAGTGTCACCGAGAAGTTCTTTGTTTCGCCCGGGCTCAACATGAGTTTCTGGAAGCCTTTCAGCGCCTTGATGGGAGCACCTGCATCGTTGAGAGCCTTTACATAGACCTGAATTGTCTCTGTACCCTCGCATTTGCCCATATTGGTGACGGGAACGGTCAGGGTGACTTTGCCGTCCTTCTTCATCGACTTGCGCGACAGCTTGGCCTTGCCGACGTTGAACGTGGTGTAGCTCAGACCATAGCCGAAAGCATATTGCGGCTGACCGGTGAAGTAGCGATAGGTGCGGTTCTTCATGGAGTAGTCGAGGAAGTCGGGCAAGTCGTCGTTCGAACGATAGAACGTGACGGGCAGCTTGCCGCCGGGGTTGTAGTCGCCGAAGAGCACGTCGGCCAAAGCCTTAGCACCTCCCTGGCCGGGATACCACGCTTGCAACAGGGCGTCGTATTGACCTTCCACACTTCCAAAGGCGATGGCAGAGCCAGAGCAGTTGACAAAGATGACGGGACGGCCGGTCTTATGCATAGCGGTAAGCAGCATCTGCTGAACCTTGGGCAATTCGATGGTCTGCTTGTCGCCACCTTCGCCCTCCATACGTGCCGAGATTCCACCGATAATGATGATAGCGTCTGCTTGTTTCACCTCGTTGGCAAGGTCGGTGAAGTCGGCCAGCTTTCGCTCGCAGATGTCGCCACTAAGCATGGCGAACTGTCCGTTGCCGCGACGATATTCAATCTCCACATCGTAAGTCTTTCCTTTCTCTACGTTGAACGACTTGTAGTCAGGACGGCGACGTCCAAAACCGAAACCACGCCTGCCGTTGCCTGCAGCAGCCTCCTCAACAACCTCGCCGTTCACCTTCAGGACGTATCCGTTGTCGGTGGTGAGGGTATACTTCATCTCGCCGGTAAATGTTGCGGTATACTGTCCGCTCACGCGTACTGATAGAGAGTCGTTGTTGATGCCCTCGGCAAAGCCCCAGGCTCCGAATGTCGAGAAGTTCAGCTCGTTGTAGTAGCCGCTTTTCGCGGGTTCTCCGCTCAGTTCCTTGTTGTTCCAGAACTCCACTTTCACACCCTTGCCGTCGTTGAAGTCTTGTAGATGGTGAATGGTGGTGTACTCGTCGTTCAGTTCGCAAGCTTTATGATAGATGATGTTTGTGTTGGGTAGCGCCTGGCGGATGCCGTAGAGTAGGGAGTGCTGGTGATTTTTGGTGGGTGTGCCGCCGTAGTTACCGTTGAGCAACTCTACGTCGTCGGCATTAGGACCCACGACAGCGAGCGTCTTGATGTTCTTTGAAAGAGGCAGCACACCACTATTCTCCAACAGCACCATCGACTCGCGTGCGGCCTGTGTGGCAAGCTCGTTGTGCTTCTCACTACTGATGTCAGAGGCAGGAATCTTTGCCCAGGGAAGCATTTCGGCGGGGTCGAACATACCTAATTCGAAGCGCCCGGTCAAAGTGTTTCTCAAGTGGGAATCCAACACGTCCTCCTCAATGAGTCCCTTATTCAGGCCTTCGGTAAGACTCATGAACACCTTTCCGCACTCCAAGTCTGTGCCGTTGAGCACGGCGTCGACCGATGCCGAGAGTCCATCCTTATGAGTTTCATGTTGACCACGGTTGAAGAAGTTGTTGATGGCGTCGCAATCTGTGAGCACAATTCCTTTGTAGTCCCATTTGTTGCGAAGGATGTCGATGAGAAGACGGTCGCTGGTGCAACAGGGCTTGCCCTCGAAACGCTGGTAGGCGCACATCACCTCGCGCACGTTGCCCTTCTTCACCAAAGCCTTGAAGGCAGGTAGGTAGGTCTCCCAAAGATCGCGGTTCGTGGGTTCCACGTTCATAGAGTGGCGCAGGGGCTCCGGCCCGCTATGTACGGCATAATGCTTGGCGCAGGCGTGGGTTTTGAAATATCCGTTCTTTGGATCTTGCATGCCAAGTACGGTCTGCACGCCTAACACAGCATTCAGATAGGGGTCTTCGCCACATGTCTCCTGGCCACGTCCCCAACGTGGATCGCGGAAGATGTTCACGTTTGGACACCAGAATGTGAGTTCTGGATTGCCAGGATAGTAGACCTCGCCCATACCGACGTGCTTCACGCTGTGGTCGGAGCGATTCCAGTTGGCACGTGCCTCGTCGCTAACTTGCGAGAACACATCGAAGACCAACTTTTCGCTAAAGGCTGCCGCCAGGCCAATGGGCTGGGGATAGACGGTATAGCCGTCTTGGCGCACTCCGTGGCACGCTTCGCTCCACCAGTTATAGCTGGGGATGCCAAGTCGGTCGATAGAAATCGACTTGTTCATCATCAAACCGACTTTCTCTTCTGGCGTCAGCATTCCCAACAGACTCTCCACTCGTTCCGACCTCGACAGCTGTGGGTTCTGCCAAGGATACTGCGTTTGAGCATTCACACGGTTTGTGCTCAAGGTGATGGCGATAATCGCCAAGATGATAGCTTTCTTCATATTTCGCATGGTTTATTTTGATGCAAAGGTACTAAAAATTGTATGAAAGGATTGTGCTTGGTGTATCAAATAACATTCCACATGTAACATCTTGGATATTGTGTGCGACGGGATTGGGTGTTACGGTTGTTTTTCTTTACAAATTGGTCATAAAAAAACTAAAGCGACGGCCTGTCACAGGCGATCGCTTTAAATCTTCAATAGGTATTAGTCTTTTAAGGTAAAAAGATTGTTTTCAGGATAACGTTTGCAAAGGTAAGTATTTTTTTAGAACTTCCAAACTTTTATGAGAGTTTTTTTTGATAAAAAAATCTGTGTGCCCACACAATTGTGTTTTTTTTAGAAACAAGCCAAAAAGTTTGCAGAAATTGGTGAAAAATTGTAACTTTGTCACAACTTATTTGACTCATATCAATTCATTATGAACAAGATGAAACTATTTTTGTGTACAATTGCGATGATTCCAATTGTTTCGTACGCACAAACACACAGAGAACTTACGATTCGTAACTGGGATTTCTCACGTGATAAGCAGACGTGGCAGCAAGTCAACGTGCCTCACGACTGGGCTATTAGCGGGCCTTTCGACAAGAAGTGGGACATACAGGTGGTTGCCATCGAACAGAACGGCGAGAAGGAAAAGTCGGAAAAGACTGGCCGCTCTGGAGCGTTACCTTGGATTGGCGAGGGGCATTATCGTACGACGATTGCCCTCGACGAGTTGCCAGGTCATGCTGAATTGCTATTCGACGGAGCGATGAGCGAGCCCGTTGTCAGCGTGAATGGCCAAGAGGCTGGACGTTGGGCTTATGGGTATAACGCGTTCCGCATCGACGTTACACCTTATTTAATTAAAGGAGAGAACCAAATCGCCGTTGACCTGAAGAACGTCGAAGAGAGCTCGCGTTGGTATCCCGGCGGAGGCATCTATCGGCCTGTGAAGTTGGTGACGACCTCGAAAACGCATATCGATGATTGGTCGGTTTATGTTCGCACGATGACCATCGACAAAGAGAAGGCTGTTTTGGAGGCCGAAGCAAAGGTAGTCGGTCCGGCAGACCAAATGGTTGGTTCGATGGTGCTGACGGGTCCTAACGGACAGAAGGCCGAAAGTGGCGACGTGCGCATAGAGCCTGATGGTAAGTTCTACGCGCGGTTTACCATCAAGAATCCACAGCTATGGTCGCCGGAGACACCTTATTTATATAGTATAAAGACGGACGTGTACAAGTTGGGCAAGGCTGGAGAAGCTGATCATCGTGTGTTGATAGACTCGAAAACGATGAAAACGGGCATTCGAACCGTTCGCGTCAGCCGTGAACATGGGTTTGAACTCAACGGCCAAACTCGCAAGTTGAAGGGCGTCTGTCTGCACCACGACCTTGGTCCGTTGGGAGCTGCCGTCAACAAAGCTGCGCTCATACGCCAGGTGAAGATTCTGAAGGAGATGGGTTGCGACGCTATTCGAACGAGCCACAACATGCCTTCTACCATGCAGATGGAGGTCTACGACTCGCTGGGTATGATGGTGATGGCCGAATCGTTCGACATGTGGATTTATCCCAAGTGCAAGAACGGCTATGCCCGTTTCTTCCGCGAGTGGGCTGACAAAGATATTACGAACCTCGTGCTGAACCATCGCAACCACCCGTCGCTGGTGATGTGGTCGATAGGTAACGAGATTCCAGAGCAATGGAGCGAGGAAGGTCGACAGATCAGCATCCGCCTGCAAGGCATCTGCCACGCCCTTGATCCTTCGCGCCCAGTCACACAAGGTTTGGATCGCGTAGACAACGCGCTCAGTTCAGGCTTTGCACAAGCGATGGACGTGCCGGGCTTCAACTATCGTGTACATCGGTATCTGCCAGGTATAGAACGACTCCACCAAGGCTTCCTGCTCGGAAGTGAGACAGCTTCGACGGTCAGTTCGCGAGGTGTCTACAAGTTCCCCGTGGAGTATTCGAACCACAAGACCTACGACGACGGCCAATGCAACGGATACGACTCAGAGTGGTGCTCATGGAGCAACCTGCCTGAAATCGACTTCATGGCAATGGACGACCTGCCATTCACCATCGGACAGTTCGTCTGGACGGGCTTCGACTATCTGGGAGAGCCTACACCCTACGACGGCTACTGGCCTTCGCGTTCCAGCTATTTTGGCATCTGCGACCTGGCTGGAATGCCCAAAGATCGTTACTATCTCTATCGTTCTCAATGGAATAAGGAAGAGCACACCATCCATCTGTTGCCTCATTGGACATGGGCAGAACGTAAAGGAAAGCAAACACCCGTCTATTGCTATACGGACTATCCAACAGCCGAACTGTTCGTGAACGGGAAGTCGCAGGGCAAAATCACGAAGGCTACCAGCGAACAGGTGAACTTCTATAACGCTGACGTTGTAAAACACACGCCCCAGACCATCTTCGACCGCTATCGTCTGCGTTGGAATGATGTGCGTTATGAACCGGGTGAACTGAAGGTTGTGGTTTACGACGAACAGGGTAATCGAGCAGGCGAGCAAGTGCTCCGCACGGCTGGCAAGCCCACGGCCATGAAGACTACCGTTTGGACTCAGAATGGCGACCAGACGCTTCGTGCTGACGGCGACGACTTGGCCTATGTGACCGTTTCGCTCGTCGACAAGGCTGGCAACGAGATTCCTGACGCTACCGACCAGCTATCGTTCGAGGTGACGGGTGCTGGTAAGTTCCGTGCCGTTTGTAATGGCGATGCCACATCCACCGAGGTCTTCACCGATCCTACGATGCGGCTCTTTGCCGGCAAGCTGGTTGTTACCATACAGGCAGGTCAGAAACCTGGTAAATTGCAGCTCACCATTCGCGACAAGAGCCGTCGGGTAAAGGCCAAGACCATTAGTATCGACGTTCAATAAATGAGGTCGAAAGAGCTAATTGATATCAAGGATTTGGCCTCAGGGCCAACAATCAAAGAGAATGAAAAAGGAGCATCCCCGAATGAGGATGCTCCTTGATTATTAAGCGTGTTGCTTTGCTGATTACTCAGACCAGTCTTCCTTAGCCTTGCGGACATAGCTCTGGTAGCGGAGCTTAGCCATGCGCTCGGCCTCGGCGAAGAGTTCGTCGGCCTCGTTAGGATAAGCCTTCTGAACAGACAGGTAACGAACCTCGCCCAGCAGGAAGTCGCGGAACTTATCCCACTGCGGCTCCTTCGAGTCGAGTGTGAACGGGTTCTTGCCCTGCTCAGCCAGCTGTGGGTTGTAACGCCACAGGTGCCAGTAACCGCACTCAACGGCACGGCCTTCCTCAGCCTGCGAACGACCCATGCCACCCTTGATCTTCAGACCGTGGTTGATACACGGAGCGTAGGCGATGACGAGCGACGGTCCGGGATAAGCCTCAGCCTCGCGGATAGCCTTCAGGCATTGAGCGTTATCGGCGCCCATAGCCACCTGAGCTACATAAACGTAGCCGTAGGCCGTAGCGATCATACCAAGGTCCTTCTTGCGGATGCGCTTACCTTGAGCAGCGAACTGAGCGATAGCGCCCAGAGGAGTAGCCTTCGACGACTGACCACCGGTGTTGGAGTAAACCTCGGTGTCGAGCACGAGCAGGTTCACATCCTCGCCAGAAGCAATCACGTGGTCGAGACCACCGTAGCCGATGTCGTAAGAGGCACCGTCACCACCGATGATCCATTGTGAACGCTTCACGAGATAGTGGTCGAGTGTCTTCAGCTCCTCGCAGAACGGGCAGCCAGCCTCAGCACCAGCGGCGATGAGCGGCTTCAGAATGGCGGCCAGACGCTTCGTCTCCTCAGCATCCTCCTTCTTCTCAATCCACTCGGCGGCAGCAGCCTTGAACTCCTCAGGAGCATTCTCGCTAGCCTGCTGGAGCAGCAGCACGACGCGCTCCTTCATCTTCTTGTTACCGAGCACCATACCCATACCGAACTCGCAGAAGTCCTCGAACAGAGAGTTGTCGAAGGCAGGACCCTGACCCTTCTCGTTCGTGGTGTAGGGCGATGACGGGATAGAAGCAGAATAGATGCTGGAGCAACCCGTAGCGTTGGCAATCATCTCGCGGTCGCCGAACAGCTGGCTGACGAGCTTCACATAAGGAGTCTCACCACAACCAGAGCAAGCGCCCGAGAACTCGAAGAGCGGAGTAGCGAACTGCGAGTTCTTCACATTCGATTTGATGTCGACGAGATCCTGCTTGCTGGGAACCTTCACGAGCTTGTCCCAGTTCTCGGCTTCCTTCTTCATATCCTCTGCATCGGGGTTGAAGGGCACCATCTTCAGGGCCTTGCCCAGCTTCGGATTGCCCGGACATACATCGGCGCAGTTGCCGCAGCCCAGACAGTCGAGTACGGAAGTCTCAATACGGAAGTGCATACCCTTCATAGCGGCAGGAGCCTTCATCTCGATGGTGTCGAGACCGTCGAAGGCGGCGAGCTCATCGTTGGTCAGTACGAACGGACGGATGGCAGCGTGCGGGCAAACGAAGGCACACTTGTTACACTGGATACAGTTCTCAGGATTCCAAACGGGAACGAATGCCTCCACACCACGCTTCTCGTAGGCGGCGGTACCGTTCTGCCACGAACCATCGACGGTGTCGTGCTTCACGAAGTCGCTGACCTTCAGCAGGTCGCCGGCCTGAGCGTTGATAGGACGAACGAGTTCCTTCACGAATGCGGGAGCCTCGTCAGCCTTCTCTGCGTCGTCGGGCAGGTTAGCCCATGCGGGATCAACCACCAGCTGCTTGTACTCGTCACCACGGTCGACGGCAGCATAGTTCATGTTCACAACGTCCTCACCCTTCTTGCCATAAGACTTCACGATGAACTTCTTCATCTGCTCAACGGCGAGCTCCACGGGAATCACACCCGTGATGCGGAAGAATGCCGACTGCAGGATGGTGTTCGTGCGGTTGCCAAGACCAATCTCCTGGGCGATCTTTGTAGCGTTGATGGTGTAGACGGTGATGTTGTTCTTAGCGAAATAGCGCTTCACCTTGTTAGGCATGAAGTTCACGAGCTCCTCGCCTTCGAAGATGGTGTTCAGCAGGAACGTACCATTCTTCTGCAGACCACGTGTCACATCATACATGTGCAGGTAAGCCTGAACGTGGCAAGCCACGAAGTTCGGTGTGGTCACGAGATAGGTAGAGCGGATGGGCGTGTCGCCGAAACGCAGGTGCGAGCAGGTGAAACCACCCGACTTCTTCGAGTCGTAGGAGAAGTAAGCCTGGCAATACTTGTTGGTGGAGTCGCCGATGATCTTCACAGAGTTCTTGTTGGCACCAACGGTACCATCGGCACCAAGACCGTAGAACTTAGCCTGGAACATGCCCTCGCCACCGAGTGCCATTTCCTCAACCTCAGGCAGAGAGGTGAACGTCACGTCGTCGACGATACCCACGGTGAAGTGGTTCTTCGGCTCGGGAAGAGCAAGGTTGTTGAACACGGCGATGATCTTGGCAGGCGTGGTGTCGCTTGAACCAAGGCCATAGCGTCCACCCACGATGAGCGGCTTGTTCTCTACATCGTAGAAAGCACTCTTCACGTCGAGGTACAGAGGCTCACCCTCGGCACCCGGCTCCTTCGTGCGGTCGAGCACGGCGATGCGCTTCACGGTCTTGGGAACAGCAGCCAGCAAGTGCTTCACAGAGAACGGACGATAGAGGTGTACAGCCACCATACCAACCTTCTCACCCTGAGCTACGAGGTAGTCGATAGCCTCGCGGGCAGCCTCGGTGGCCGAACCCATGAGGATGATGATGCGCTCGGCATCCTCGGCTCCGTAGTAGTCGAAGAGGTGATACTCACGGCCGGTAATCTCGCTGACCTTCTGCATGTAGTACTCCACAACCTCAGGCACCTTGTCGTAGGCAGCGTTGCAAGCCTCACGATGGGTGAAGAAGGTCTCGGGGTTCTCAGCAGTACCGCGAGTCATCGGACGCTCAGGTGAAAGAGCACGGTCGCGGAAGCGCTTCACGTCGGCGGGATCGACGAGCTTTGCCACTTCTTCCTGCTCCATGACCTCAATCTTGTGATACTCGTGTGAGGTGCGGAAACCATCGAAGAAGTTCACGAACGGAATCTGTGTCTTCAGCGTGGCGAGGTGAGGAACTGCTGTGAGGTCCATCACTTCCTGCACACTACCAGAGCAGAACATAGCGAAACCAGTCTGACGGCAAGCCATCACATCCTGATGGTCGCCGAAGATGCACAACGAGTGGCTGGCAAGTGTACGAGCCGATACGTCGAAGACGCAGGGCAGCATCTCACCGGCAATCTTGTACATGTTGGGAATCATCAGCAGCAAGCCCTGCGAAGCGGTGAACGTCGTGGTGAGCGCACCAGCCTGCAGCGAGCCGTGAAGAGCACCTGCGGCACCGCCTTCCGACTGCATCTCCTGCACAGAGACATTCTGTCCCCAGAGGTTCTTGCGGCCGCGGGCAGCCCATTCGTCAACATGCTCCGCCATAGGCGAAGACGGAGTGATGGGGTAGATAGCAGCTACCTCCGAGAACATATAGCTCACATGAGCCGCAGCCTCGTTACCATCACAAGTGATAAACTTTTTTTCTTTAGCCATTGTTTGTTAATAATTAAAAGATGTTTTGTATAATGATTTGGTTTTAAAATTAATTGAACTCTTCTTGATATCTTGTTGAAGGAATCCTCATGCTGAAAGCCCTAATAGAGGAAACCTAGCAGCCAAAGGGGCAACTGGTTGTCGTGGCCCACCTCGGTGTTGTATCGTGCATAATAGGTGTCGTCGTTCTTGCGCATCTTCGCATCGTTCTTGGCATCGCAGATGCGGAAGCGCTTGTCGCCGTCTACGATATAGTGTGCATCCTTGCCTCCCTGGTTCACGGTGTGGTCCTTCCAGAGCGAGTTCACGAAGAACGTCTCCATGGCGTCCTGCTTTTCCACGTTGATGGGGTAGATGGCATAGAGCAGGTTGGAGTTGTGGAGCATCACCTTCGACGGCTTCTTTGGGAAGTCTTCGCCCACGGGATAGATCATGTTGAGCATGCGGGCATCCGTGAGATACTTCATGTAGTTCATCACGGTGGCACGACTGGTCTCGATGTCGTTGGCAAGCTGCGACACGTTGGGAGCCTTCGGACCTTCCTCGGCGAGCTGATAGAAAAGCTTCTTGATCTTGGTGAGGTACTTCAGCTCAATCTGCTTGATGAGCAGGATGTCGACCTCGGTCATCATGTTCATGGTCTTCAAGAGGTTCTCGGAATAGTTGCGTTGCTCTTGGAAGAACGGATAGAAGCCATGATGAATGTAGTCCTGGAAGTAGCGCATGGGGCTCACCTTCGGCAGAATTTCCTTCACGATGTGCTCGTGGTTGTGCAGAATGTCGTCGAGCGAGTAGGAGTGGAACTGATTGCCCGTCATAAGGTTGAGGAACTCGCGGAACGAGAAGCCGCGCAGGTTGTAGCTCTTCACGATGCCGTTCAGCTCGGGGTTCTCTTCCTTCAGGCGCATCACGCTGGAACCGGTGAACACAATCTTCAGCTCAGGGTAGAGGTCGTAGCAACGGCGCAGCTCCTGGCTCCATTCCGTCTGCTTGAACACCTGGTCGATGAGCAGCACGCGACCTCCGTGCGATACGAATTCGCCTGCGAAGTCGGCAATGCCTCGTCCCTGAAAGTAGAAGTTGTTCATGTTGACGTAGAGGCATTGGCGGTCTCTGACGTCGAAGTTTTCCTTGGCATATTGCAGCAGGAACGTGGTTTTTCCCACGCCGCGCGTACCCTTGATGCCAATGAGGCGGTCGCGCCAGTCTATCTCATCCATCAGCGTGCGGCGGACGGGTGCGTGGACATGCTCGACAAGGTAGCTATGTGTGCGAAAAAATGCTTCCATGCTGCGTTTGTAATGATATATCTTTGCAAAGGTACGTTTTTTTTTCCGATTTCGCAAACTGAAAGCAAGAAAATTCCTTTCGTTTAATGTTTTTTCAGATAGAACTGCTCGTACTGGCGTGCTACTTTCAGGTAATCGTGATGTCTTTTCACGTATTGCCAGCTCTCTTCGCGCAGCTGCGGCACCCGTTCCAGGTGCATGACGAGTTGCTCTAGTTCGTGGCGAACACTCTCGTAGGTGGGCTGCACGTTGACGATGGGCCGCAGCTCCTCTTCGCCGAGGATGGCATAGTTCTCGGGCTCGCCACCACCGATGCAGATGATGCCTTTCGTCATGGCTTCCAGCGGATTCATCGAGGGGGTATAGCTGTAGAGTTGGTCGAGGATGGCATCGGAACCGTTCATGAGCTCGACGTATTGCTCAAAGGGAATGTTCTCGGCGATGCGTAGTTCCACTTTGTCGGGATAGGCTGCCTGAACGTCCTGGGCAGCACGCAACATAATGTCGGTACCTTTATATTCCGACCGCGTGCGATTGATGCCGATGAAGAGCCGCAACCGCTCGGGCGGAGTGGGGGAGATGGCGGGCTGTTCGCCTACAACGATGGGAAAGGGAATGAACTGCGTCTTCTGAGGAAACTTTGGCTCGTAGCAAACCTGGTATTCATAAAGGCCCGTGACGATGCCGTCGCAGTCGTTGGCAATCAGCTCGTTGAGTCGTTGCTTGTCGGTTCCCAGCCAGTCGCGTCGTTCTTGCAAGGCGTCAGCATTCGTGCGCAACTCGTTGCCGATGTTGAAGTCGCTATAGCGCAGGGGACGTTCGTTGCAACAGGTGCTCACCCAATAGTAGTCCATACCGAATGCACCCAGAAACACGCGCTTGTTGTGGCGTCGCAGATAGCGATAGACGGGCGTGATGCGTGCTGCCTTCAGCTCAAGGAACATGGGGTTGATGAGTTGAACCACGTCGTAGCCGCGCAACTTGGGCAGAATGCAAAGCAGGCGGAGCCAATAGGCCAGGCCACCCAGCTTCGTGTAGGAACGGCTTAGGTCGATGTCGCGGGGATAGTTCTTCCAGAAGTCACCGTTTGAAACCACGGTGACCTCATGACCCAGTTCACGCAGACCTTTCGCCAGCGTGGCATGCACGTTGCTATATTCGCCCAGTAGTAGTATTCGCACGATTCTTATGACCTAGATAGTCTCTCTTCTTAAAAGGTGTTAGCTCTTCTCGCTTACGCACGAGGCTCATCCGCGTGCCGCAAACAGCAACAGCAGGCGCCTGCCAGCCGCGTTTGCAACGAGTCGGCGAAACATGCTGTACTTCTTCGTGTAGGCCTTGTCGGGCAATGGGAAGAGGCCTGCCACCTCCAGATGCTTGATGGCTGCGTCGAGCGACTCCTTGTTGCGGGTGAGACGGATGGTCTGATAGAGATAGTCCATCGACAGCTGTGCCACACGACGGCTCAACGCCACGCGCTCACCCTCGGGAATGGTGGCCGAGGTCTTCTGCAGGCGGTAGATGATGTTTCGCATGTCCTCAAGGCGCTTCCGCGTGTGGGCTTCGTCGGCCTGATGGGTGATCGACTCTTCACGCTGGCGGTAGTAGTAGGCGTCGGCCTCGGTGAAGTAGAGCTGGTCGGCCTTGAGCAGAAGCAGGGGCGTGAACTCCTCGTCCTCGTGGTAGATGCCTGGGGTGAAGCGCAGGTTGTCGAGCATCAGCCTTCGGAACAGATAGCCGCATGCCGATGCCCGCAGGTTGTGGTTATGCAGATACGAGCCGCCAGTCATCGGTCCTTCAATGGCGATGTCGTCTTGGCTGTCGCGAGCCGACTGTGTGTTCAGACCGAAGAGCATCATGTCGGCATCGTGCTCCTTCACCCATTCGAGACATTGGCGATAGGTGTTGCTGAGCAGACAGTCGTCGCCGTCGACAAACTGAATGTAGCGGCCTGTGGCAATACGCAAGCCGTTGTTGCGGGCCACGCTCAGACCGCAGTTCTGCTGCCGCAGGTAGACCATGCGATCCTGCCAGTCAGAGAGTTCGGCAAGGGGTGTCACTTCGCTGCCGTCGTCGACCAGCACAATCTCACATTCGTCGTCGTCAAGTCCCAACGCGCCGATGCTCTCCAGACACTCGCGGAGCAACTGGTGAGGCATGTTGTAGGTGGTGACGATGAAGCTCACTAACGGCCTCTTTTGCTGAAGCAATGAAGGAGTTTGTTCGTTCTGCATAAGTTCTTCAGTCCTAATATGTTAAGTGCTTTTACTTTAATTCCTGCTTTACCTGCATCGGGATGATTGCACACCTGCTTGAAACGTGGCAGATCGGCTACTTCGCCAGTAGCTTCGCAGACGTCGAGAGCCACATTCAGCACCTTGCCGTAATAGTGTGCCGTGGGGTGGGCGAGAGGGCTGTTGGAGTCCTTCTTCAGCACCTTCAGATGTGCCTGCAGCAGGTCGCGCAGCTCTTCGCCTCCAGCCTGCATGGTGATGCCCTTGGGGTTGTGGCAATAGTAGTACCAGCCCAGACTTGTCGTCGCCACGCAATAGGCCCGCTCGAGCAACAGCGGAAGCATGTAGGCATCTTCGAACTTGCGTCCTTCAGGGAAGGTGAGCCCGTCGAACAGTTCTTTCTTGTAGATCTTGTTGCAGGCATACGTGTGCTCGTAGGCTCGTGCAGTATACCAATAGTCATGCATGTCGGTATAGGCTCGGTCGTCGAGTCGCAGAATGTTCATATGTCCGGGCCAACCGTAATGCTCGTAGACGGAATATTCCAGCAGGTCGTACTCGTGATGCACGGCCAGTAGTTCCATCAGCGGCTTCAGCGTGTCGGCACCCAAGTAGTCGTCGCTGTCGACAAAGGTGACGTATTCACCCTTGGCGCGTGCCAGACCGGTGTTGCGCGCAGCACTCAGTCCGCCATTCTCGCGACGATGTCTGACCACGACGCGTGCATCCTTGGCGGCCAGTTTGTCGCATAGCTGGGGACAGCCGTCGGGCGAACAGTCGTCGACAAGTATCAGCTGCAGGTCGCGGAAACTTTGGCTCAGAATGCTCTCCACACAACGCTCCAAAGTGTCCTCAACACCGTAAACGGGTACTATAACAGATAGTTTCATGCTGCAAAGATAATAATAAAATGTGAAGTTAAAGAAGGTAAAAAAGTTAAAGAAGTTAAAGAAGACCGAGAAGTTCATGATGTTTGCGCATAAAAGCATAAAAAACGCACCCCCATTGCTGGGAGCGCGCCTTCTGAGAGTTTCAACCTTGCGGGGAGGCGAAAGTTTTTAGTTTCTAGTTTCAAGTTTCTAGTTTCTAGTTTCAAATTACTAGTACAATTGTCCACTTTTCACTTTTCACTGTTCACTTTTCACTCTCATCCTTCGGATGAGTCCTTGTCGACGTCGTTCACAGGCGTTTCCTCCACGGTGAGACCCTCGAGGAACACCTTGCGGCGGCGACCACCGTCGGCGGCAGTCCAATGCGTCTCGGGCTGGAAGTTCACGCGCGAACCCACCACGTGCTTGGCGGCCGAGAAGTCCTTTGCCGTGTCGGCAGGCTTCGTGGCGAGGCCGATCTTGAACGAACCGAAGCCGTCGAGGCTCACACGATAGGACTCCTGCAGCCAGAGCTTCATGACGTTCACCAGCTCGTCGAGCACGGCGATGACGTCGGCACGCTTCACCGAGACGTTGTCCTGAATCATCTGGGCGAGGTCCTTGGTGTTCTTCGGAGTCTTCGGGTAGATGGCACGGGCGTACCACTTGCCGCGGTTCTTCGACTCCGCACGGTTGTCCTGATAAAGACGATACTTAATTGCCATAATATTCTGCCCCCTTCTAATCCCCCCGAATGGGGGGAAGCCGTAACAGGGCTCGGGCTGTGGTTAAAATAGTTTTAGCCCCTTCTCGTTGGGAAGCCATGCCCTGGGGCGAGAGTCATGACTTGCATATTTTGTTCTCGGCTTACACGCCGAAGGCCTTACACCTTACACGCTGCGCAGCAGCCTTACACATTCGTAAGAATCTATTGCAAAGATACGAAATAATTTCCATATTACCAAATATTTACACACTTTTTTTAAAGTTTTTCTTTAATATTTTTGGAGTACGTTTCCGTGTCTTATGGAGCACGCCTCTGTAACTTATGGAGCACGTCTCCACATCCTACGGAGCATGCCTTTGTAACTTACGGAGGACGCCTCCAGTTGTAGGGGCAGACCCCCGTGTCTGCCCGGATGCCCACAAATCCAGCACCCACACCCGTTTGTAGGGACGGGGTTTAATCCCCGTCCGCAGGGAACATTGCTGCTTGCTGATGGGCAATAAAGCCCATCCCTACTGTGGATGGGACCACGCGGGTTGTTCGCTATTGTTCGGGCAGACACAGGGGTCTGCCCCTACGGCTGGAAACGTACTCCCTACGGCACTTTTCACTTTTCATTTTACATTTTTCATTTCGCGCATCAGCGCGGCATAGAAGTCGCTGAAGTCCTTGCAGGCGGGTGGCAGCTGGTGGTGTTCCAGGTTGGGCAGCACCTGTTGCAACTGGAGGAAGAGGCGCTCGCCGGGCTCGTCGCGGTCGGGATACATGTGATATTCAGTTGAGAGTGTAGAGTTCTTTCTCCGCTCCGCTACGAAAGCGCCGCTTCGCGTCGAGCGGAGTGTTGAGAGGATTTCAACGTCGGAAGGTTTCAGCAGGGTTGCCGAGGGGATGGCGATGGCCTTGTGACCGGAAGAGAGCATCGCCCAACAGTCGGAGCAGCCTTCGGTGATCCACAGCGGTTCGCCGGGACGAAGGAGATTCAGCACGGGCAGGTTGTAGATACTGCATTCCGAGCCCGCAGGGAAGCGGAAGCGGGGCAGCCCGCCCTTCACCAGGTTGCGGTTCTGAACGCCCGTCAGACGGCCTTCACGGTCGTAGTAAGGTATCTGCAGCCACGGCACTTCCCGTCGGTCCTTCCACGATGTCAGCCTGCACCAGCTCACCACTCTCGGGTCCAGCCGTCGCTCGTCGAAGAGGAACTTTCGGGCTTCGTCATTCAACCAGGGATGCTCGAAGTAGCGGTCATAGCGAGTAGGGTCGAAAGAGGGAGCCGCCTGCCTGAGCTCCCTCTCCCTTTGGGGGAGAGGGCCGGGGAGAGAGGCTTCATCGGCGAGCCAGCGGCAGGCCTCCACAAACGGCTTGTTCAAGAGCCGCATCGCCAGATCAATTGTGCCGCCGTGAGCCCCGCAGGCGAAGCAGCGGTAGGTGTTCCTGCGCACGGAGAACGACAGCGAGGCATGATGATCGTCGTGGAACGGGCAGAGCGCCTTATGGCGGACGACATGCAACCCAAGTCGCTCTGCGACCCCCTCAATGGGAAGGTCGCGGAGCTTTTGCAATTCAAATTTCTCCATCATTTCTGATTTTTCACTTTTCACTTTTCATTTCGAAGATAGCTTGCTGTCTTCGTGTACAGTCCCGTCTCATCCGAGTAGGTGATGAACTTGCGAAACACCCACTTGTTCAGCTGCCCTTTGGCGCCCTCAGGAGTCTTGCCGAGCTGCGAGCGGAGCGCTGCCAGCTGAGCCTCGTTGAAGCTATTGGGCAGACTGTCGAGCATGTTCTTCGGGCCACGGCGCTGAGCCTCGCTCACTTGGTCGGCATCCTTACCATTCAGCAAGTCAGAGAAGAGCTGCATCTTACTCCAGATGTCGTGATAGACCAGCCATTCCACGATCTCGCCTATCGGCTTCGACCACGTCTGATTGTTGAGTACCCAGAGGATACAGCCGGCTTTCCACGCGCTCACCAGTGCACGCTTCGAAACGTCCCAGAGCACATCGTCGTCTGCCAAGTCGGCCACTGTGGCCATGTCCAGAGCCAACTTGTCCACAAGCCTGTTCAACGGATGGATGACGAATCGCCCCTTGCAGGCGTCAAGCCGCACCAGATATTTGTCCAGCTTTTGGTGAAACTCATCGCTGAACTTGCCCAGTCGTGGTATGCGCCCATCGCGGCTGGTACGTGGCTTATAGGAGAAGACCATGCGTCCGAAGGTGCCATTAAAGAGTTCGCGACTATAGAACGTTCGGGCGGCAATCGGCGTTGACGAGATGGTGAGGCAGGCTCTGAGAACAGGGTTGCCCGTCACGCCGTCAGCTGTTGCACGGAGGGCACCCGAGCGAGCCTTGTCATAGATGTTGCGGAACATCTGTGAAACCTGTTTGTGGCTACCGCACAGCTTGTCGGCCATCTCCACCTCCGGCAGGTTGAAGTATTGTGTCCTGCAGCCCAATATCTCCAGAGCCATAGCGTTCTGGATAAAGGCCGGATTGGTTGTGTCAGACGGTGGGAACCAGAAAGCAACGGTAGGACGGACGGGCTTCTCCTTGTTGGCCCCTCTGGACTTGATAATCTTCTGCCATTCCACCAATTTCTTGAGTTCGGCATCGTCGTGCTGGTGGAAATCACGACAAAGAGCCTCTACCAAATAGGACAATTGTCCCTTGTTACCCCCACTTTCTGCCACCAGGTGTGCCATCATTCCGCATGGTTCCTTCCATGTGAGGTCAGGGTACTGAAATTCTGCTCCGCTCATGTGAGCACCAAGTATAGGGAAAAACATCGGAACCAGCGGTTCATACATGTCTTTTGAGGCCTGCGAGAGTAGGATTTTCAGGCATTCTGTCCCTCTGCCAAGGTTTGGCATCTTAGGGGAGGTGGTTTTCAAAATGTTGTATCTCATTGTAAATCAATTTATTAGATGAATGAATGTTGGCCTGCAATTCCAATTCCAGTTATTCCAGTTTTTATTTTGAGGGTATTCCAACTCCCCTTATTATATATAACTATCTATATATCAATAAGTTATATAGTCTTTAGAAACAGGAATGACCTCTCATTTTTTAATTGGAATTATTGGAATTGGAATTGACTAGACCTTTCGGTTAATACTCACTTAATCCTCTACGAGGCCTCCGAGCGCCTGGCGCAGTTCGCCCATCACTCCGAGGGCATAGCCGTCGACCGAGAAGCCGGCCTCCACCTTCAGGCTCTTGAAGTTCAGGTTCAGCGAGCCGTCTTCGCGGCGGGTAATCGTGATGTAGCGGCCCTCAAAGAGGCGCGGGTTTCGCTTGCCGTTGGTGGAAGGCAGCGTCTCCACGAATGTGTAGTGAGCATCGAGGTAGAGGATGTCGTCGACGACGCGGTCGTAGTCGCGCGTCAGCACGCCCCTGTAGGTCTTTCCAACTTTCATCTTGCGGTCGCTGCGCAGAATGGTTTTCACGTCGCAGCCCAGTTCCGTGTTGCGGTTCCAACCTTCTTGGTTGGGGTTTGTTTTGTTTGCCATTTTTAAAATAGGTATTAAGAAAATACCCGCTCGCACAACGGACATCTGACATAGCGGCAATTTCATCCTGTCCGTCCCCGCGACCCGTGCTCGGTTAGCGCCGTGGGTATCGAATTCTGTTGCAAAGATAGGCATAAAAAAAACGTCCCAGATGGCCTGGAACGTTTTGGGAAGGATTTGGGAAGGAATTGGGAAACTCACTCTTGCGAGAGGCGTGCCTTTCCCAGTTCTGCTGCAATTTTCAATACGATTTCCCTACATTGGGAAAACATGTTCTGGTCGTTTCTGCTGGCCCGCACAGACTCCATGTGCCGCGGGTCGTAGTCCATGAACGACAGTGTGCAGATCTTCCTGATGCTCTCATAGCTGCACTCATACTCGCCGGGAATGTCGAGGTCGAGACGCTTGATCTTCGCACAGAAGTCCTTGGCATCCACAGGATAGTTGCACGTCCAGCGCAGATACCAGTAGACACCGACCCACTTCCACTTGGCATCAATCACACGGCCCTTGCCCACGCACGCCTCCAGCATCTGGGCCACCTCCTTGTCGCTAAAGGCGTCGCCGTCGTCGTTCAACTCCTTCACCCGGCGCTTGATGTCCTTGCGCAGCTGCGTCACCTGAGCCCTCTTCAGCAGCGGCTCAATCAGTCTGCGGGCATTGTCGCGCTGGGCGGTGTCCTCAAGCGACGCAATCTGCTCCACCACGTTCTCGTAGGTCACACGGTTCGACCACTCATCGTTGTTCTTCCATTGTTCAAGCGTCTCCGTCAGAGCTGCATTCTCGCTCTCCAGCGCTGCCACACGCTGCTTCAGCTGCTCATACTCATCCATCATCTGCTGGACATTGCCCAGACAGCTCATCCACTCAGCCACGAAGGCCTTCGTCACTTGCAAAGGGTCTTCGCTCTTCTCTTGATTTAATATCATCTCTGTCATAAAAAATAATGAATATATAGTGTTAGAAAATAATGGTTAGGCTACCAGTCAAAAAAACGACCCGCCTCCTTGAAGGCGAATCAAGGTCGAAAGTGGTGGGTTGTAACAACACCTCCTTTGTGTTTGCAAAATTACAAAAAACCATGAATTCCCGCAAGCATTTCAGATGAAAAATATGAAAAAAATTTTTTTCTTTTCCTTGCCAGAAATTATTTCCTGCGAATAATTTGTTATTTTCCGATTATTCTTTGTATATTTGCAGCATCAATAGACAGAGAAATCGGAATTTATAATCCATTTATGAAAAAGAAGATACTTTACTTGACAGATCTCTATTATAAAGCAAAAGGTCGAAACTATTATGAGGAGGACCTCTGGCTCACGGGGCTTCTTAAAGACTATTT
>JAEEGI010007332.1_pt1 | contig 24710 bp, 18 predicted proteins | sample 8958751 | NCBI WGS metagenome assembly JAEEGI01 (sample SAMN16246545, study PRJNA631951) | gut metagenome | biome: gut microbiome; feature: rumen; material: KS-attached | host: Bos | place: Iran: Karaj | collected 2018-10
TTAGTGATTTAGTTACTGAATATCAAAATTATCAAGATGCTTCTGCTGATGATGAAGGTGAAGGAGAAGAAGAAGGAGAAGAAGAAGGTGGAGAAGAAGCTGCTGCTGAATAAATGAATTAAATAATTTTTAATTTAAATAAAAAAGTTTTTTGTTATTAAACTAAAATGACTTTTGAATAATAATTAAATTTTTTTTTGAATTTAAATTTTTTTATAACAATTTTGATTTCTTTATATTTTATAAGGTTTTATGTGGATTATATAATAATTAATGACATTTAAGAAGAAGTTAAAAATATAATAAATAAGTTAAAAATGACAAACTTAGAATTAAAAAGTATAATATTATTTTTATAATTCATTTATTTAGATTTATTTACAAAAGATGAATTTAATGAATTTAAAAAAGAAATAATAGGTCCTACAAAATCATTTATTTCAATAAAAAATACCTTAATTGAAAAGGAAAACTTTAAAAAAATCCTTTTCAATATTATTAGAAATAATTTAAAAAAATTAAATAAATCTTATTTATTGAAAAGTCTAAATTGGCTTGAACAAGAATCAAAAAGTGAAATTCCTTCGAAATTGTTGAATTTAGAAAAGCTAAGCAAAACAAATCAAATATCCTTAAATAATATAATGGATAAAAAGTATATTTCTCCAAAAAATTACAAAATTCCAAATCTCCAAGATAATATAATTTCAATAATTGAAAGTGAAAATTTCAATATATTTAATTTAGAAGAAAAAATAGGTTCTGAAAACACATTACCAATAATAGGTTCATATATTTTAAAAAGATATAATTTATTTTCAAAAATAGACTATGAAAAATTTGAAACATTTATTGAAGAAATAAGAAAAGGATATAATAGAGAAAATCCATATCATACAGATTTACATGCAGCAGATGTAACTCAAACATGTTTGATATATATATTAAAAGGGAAAATGAAAGAAATATTTAATTTAAATGATTTAGATATTGCATCAATATATATTTCATGTATGGTTCATGATTATAAGCATCCAGGATATAATAATTTATTTTTAATCAATATTAATTCTCCTATTTCTATTAGACATAATGATACCAATGTTTTAGAAGCTTATCATATTAGTCAAACTTATAAATTAATTAAATCAAATGAAAAATATAATATTTTCTCACTCATGAATAATGAAGAATATAAATTTATTAGAAAAAGAATGATTGGATTAGTTTTAGCAACAGATATGGTTTTTCACTTTAAACAATTAGAAGATACTAAAAATTTAATTAAAGAATATAATATTAATAAAGGGAAAAATAGAGAAAAAATAAAAGAAAATAATAAATTAAATGATATTCAACAGCAATTTTTAGAAATATTAATTCATGCTTGTGATATAAGTAATCCAACTAAAACTTTTAATATATATAATTTATGGGCAAATAAAGTTATGAGTGAATTTTTCAGACAAGGTGATAAAGAAAAAGAATTAGGTTTAAAAGTCTCTATGAATTGTGATAGATTAACTACTACTTTACCTCAATGTCAAATTGGATTTATGAATTATATTGTAGGTCCATTATTTATTTCTATTGTTGAAATTTTTCCTGAATTAAATTTTCTTGTTGATAATCTTAATAATAATGTTGAAAAATATAAGAAAATTCATGAGAATTATTTGAAAAAACAGGAAAAATGAATTTGTAAATTTTTATTTTTTATTTCTTTCTTTAATTTTGTTTTCTTTATTTTTTTATTTGTTTGTGACTTTAATATTAAGGGTAATTTTTTATGATTTAGTATTATTTTATTAATATCTATTTAGAGGTTAAAAAATTTGACTATTAAATTATTTATATATATATTTATTCTTATTAGTAAAATCTCAATAAACTAAGTTTTTTATGTAAAATTTTTATATTTAAATATTTTGTCATAATTAATTATTGTTGTTTAAATGTTTTATGCCATGAAATTAATCATTCACATCTAAATTTAAAAAACATTTAATATTTACATTATTTTAATTGAAATAACATTAAATAATGAAATATTATATCTCCATATTAATGATAAAAAAATCAAAATATTAATTTACTTAACTTATTTTTCAATTTAAAAAAATCCAAAACAAAATCTGTAAAAAAAATTTATAAAAAAAAAGAAAAAAAAATGAATTCTGCAAGTAAAAAACATTCACCATTACAATCATCATCATCATCATCATCTACATCAAAAAATGACTCTCATAAATCAAAAAATGAATCTCATAAATCCAAAAATGAATCTCATAAATCAAAAAACATAAAATCAAATATAACATTTTCGACAAATTCAATTAATTCATCAAGTACTCCATTGACTCCGATACCAGAGCAAAATACAACATATTATCCAGGAGTATCAGCAGAGACAGTAAAAGAAGCAGAAAATTATCTTGTTCCAAGATCAAACGAAGAAGAAATGCCAATTCAAATTGAAATTCAAGATAATGTAAAATATTATAATTTAGAAGTTATTTTTAATTCTTTTTATCCTGAAAATTCTCTTTCAATTGCTAAAGATAAATCAAAAGAAGAAAGAGAAAAAAAAGGAATTAAAGATAATTCTTTTGTTTATGGTGAAATTGTATAATATATATTTTATTTAATTTTAGCATAGACTTTTCGTTCAATTGCTTTTATTTATGAATATTTAAAAAAAGAATATGGAAAATTAATTTCTAATGGAACTTTCTATGATTTAGGTTCTGGGACTGGAAAAGGTGTTCTTGCTTTTTCTTTATTAAAACCTTTTACTAAATGTATTGGAATTGAATTTTTAGAAAGTTTATTTAATTTAAGTAATGAAATGAATGCTTATTATCAAAGACATATTGAAGATATTTTTTATTCTAATCAAAATTTATTTGAAGGATTTTTTAAACCTAATACTATGAAATTTTTCAATGGAGATTTCCTTAAAGAAGAATGGAATGATGCTGCTTTAATTTTAGCTAATTCTACTTGCTTTTCTCAAGAATTAATGACTAAAATTGCTATTAAAGCTAATAATGAATGTAAGAAAGGATGTATTATTATTACTTTTACTAAAAGATTAACTGCTCTTAATAGTGAATGGGAAATAAAAAAAGGGTTTAAAAGATTAATGACTTGGGGAATTGCTACTGTTTTTATTTATAGAAGAAATGTTTAAAAGGGTTTTTCCATTATTTTTTTAATTTGAAAAAATTTAATCATTTGGAAATTATGATTAAAATTTTTTATTTTTATTTTCTTTTTCTTTTCTAAGGAAATTAAGTGGAATAATTTTTTATTTTCCTCTAATATATTTTATATTTTTTTATTTAAAAATTAAAAAATTGAATTTAATTCTATTTGAGAATATATTAAGTACTTCTTCTTTAAATGATATATTATCTTTCTTTTTTTTTCTTCATTTACTTTTATAAAATAATAAAATAACTTGAATTGCCATTACTTTGTAAAGTTACATAAAAACTTATTTAAAACATAAAAAAAATAAAAATAAAAAAAACTATTAAAAAATAATGCAATATACAACAAATGTCAATAATATATATACTCCACAGAAAAATTCAAATTCAAAAATAATAGAAGTATATAAAGATAATTTCATAGAAGAAATAAAGCATTTATCATCATATTTAGAAGAATATAATTACATAGGAATGGACACAGAATTTCCAGGAGTGGTTTTTAAATTAGATCAATTTACTCAAGATTTCTATTATAAATCAATAGAAAAAAATGTAAATAATTTAAAAATAATTCAATTGGGTCTTTCATTATATAATTCAAAAGGAGAAAACCCAAATGAATGTTCAACTTGGCAATTTAATTTTTATTTTGATATTTCTATAGATAAATATTCAAATGATTCAATTTCACTTTTAGTTAATTCTGGAATTAAATTTGAAAATTTAAAAATTAATGGAATTCCACATAATTTATTTGCAGAATATTTTATAACAAGTGGTCTTTTATTAGACAAAAATATTCATTGGATAAGTTATCATGGTGCATCAGATTTTGCATATTTACTTAAATTAGCTTTAAATTCAAATTTACCAAGTGAAGAAAAATTATTTACAGAAACTTTAAAAATTTATTTTCCATCACATTATGATATTAGAATATTAATTTCTGGAAAAGAACAAATTAAAGGAGGTTTAAATAAATTAGCTCAAAATTTAGATATTAATAGAATTGGAGAAGTTCATCAAGCTGGAAGTGATTCTTTAGTAACTGGACAAGTTTTTTTTGCTTTAATTAATAAAGGGTATATTTCAAAAAAAGAAATTTTAGATTGGGAAAATATATTATATGGTTTAGGTGAAGGAGAAGATAATAATGAAACTATATCTTATGTTTCTTTTAATAATAATTTAATTAACAATAGAAATATAAATAATCAAACTGCTTTAAATTTACATAATCCTATTTATATTCCTAATATGCCTTATAAAGGAAAAAATAATAATAATTTAAATGGAAATAATTATCCTATGATGGGAAATGTTATGGTTAATATGAATGGAAATTTAAATGGAATGATGTTAGGTTATCATAATAACTATTAGTTATTTTTTGATTTATTATTTTTTGGTTTTACTTCATTTAAATTTGATTTTTTGTATATAAAAAATTAATGAATGAATTAAAATATTATATGTATAATTATAATTTATAACGAAAAATTTTAATTTTCATTCTTTAAAATTGTTTATATTTTTTTTAAATAAATTTAAAAAATAAAAAATATGTTATCAAGAGAAACAGAAGCTAGAGTGGTAAAAATATTATTAGAAATAGGAGAAGGAGAGAGAACAATAGAAACAAGTAGACAAATATTATCAGAAATTCCAGAATATGACCCATTTACAATTTTTCGTGCTTTAGATAAAAATTCAAAAAATAAATTAGATTATAACGACATCAATAATTTTCTTCATACTAAAGGAATTTATGCCAGTGAAAAAGAAATAAAATTATTTTTTTTATTCTATGATGAAGATTCAGATGGATTTCTTTCATATTATGAATTTCTTAATTTTGTACAAAGTCATAACTTTAAAAGTAGAATAAATGCTTTTTCAAATAATGAAAAAGTTCCCTTTAATGTTGAATATTCTTTTAGTAAATTATTAGAAAAAGAACTTTCTCTTTCAAGATTAATTTTACCTTATTTAGAAGATTTAAAATTTAGATTTGATTTTAGTATTCATGGTATTTATGATATAATGAAAGGGAAAAAATATATTGATGAAGATTCAATACAAAAATTTTTAGATAAAAATTCTGTAAGTTATGTTAAAGATGATATTATATTAATTAAAAAAAGATTAGATTTTAATAATGATGGAAGAATAGATTTAAATGAATTTCATTTATTCTTTGGTTTTCCAGGTTGTGTTAAATGTTGTCCCCCAAAAGAATGTTGTTGTAATTGTCCTTGTCTTTTATGTTGTCCAAAAATAATTAATCCTATTTATAATAATAATAATAATAGTATTGATGACAATAATATTGTTAATAATGAAAATGAAAATATTAATTTGAATACTTTAAATAATAACAATATTATTGATGGTAAAGATTTCAAGAATAGTGAAGGTAATGTTAATACTCAAGATTCTACTTATTATAAAACTATTGAAAATAATTATACGATGACAAATAATGATTATCAACAAAATAATCAAATGAATAATATTGGGGAAATAAATCAAAATAATAATGAGAACGATAATCCATTTTATAAAAATATAACATCAAATTTAATTTTAAGATTTTCTCCAGAAAGGAAATTTTCTCCTAATTTTTGTCGTATTTGCAGATGCGATCCTTGTATTTGTATATCAAATTTAGCAAATAAATTAAATAATAATAGAATAATTTTAAATGATACAAATTCAATATATAATACAACTGAAAGTGATTATAACAGTAAATATGAATATAATAAATTATATGGTAAAAATCCAAATGAAGAAAATCAATTGAATGAATTTTTAAAAGAATTAATGGAAGTAGAAAAGAATATTGAAAAATTAAAAATTGATATTGCTTTAAAAAGTGATTTTAATATAGAAGAAGCTTTTAGTATTTTTGAATCAGGAAATAAAAGTTATTTGATTGATAAAGATTTAAAAAGTGGATTAAATTTACTTGGAATTTTTGCAAATGAATCTCATATAAGATTATTAATGAAAAGATTTGATTTAGGAAAAAAATCTTTTTTAAATTTTTCTGATTTTTTTGATATGATTGTTCCTTTTGAAAAAGATTATAGAAATATGGTTGAAAAAAGATATCCCAATGATAATAATTCATATAAAAATCCTGAAGTTTTTATGGAAGAAACAAGAATTGTTTTAAATATTTTATTTACTAATTTAATTGAAAGTGAAATTAAATTAAATAATATGAAAAAAGAATTTTCTACTTTAAGAATTAAATTAAGAGATATTTTTGGTATAATTGATCAAGAATATAAAGGTTTTTTTACAAAAGAAAATTTAGATATTTATTTAAAACATAATTGTATTTTTACTAATACAAAAGATTCTGATTTACTTTTTATTAGACTTGATAAAAATAGAGATGGAAAAATTGATTTAGATGAATTTTTATATGAATTACAACCTCAATATTTATAAGAAAATTATTTAAATAAATTATGTAAATATAATAAAATAAATTAATATTTATACACTTAAAAAATATTTTCTTAATCTATAGGATTTCTACTTCTTTTATAATGATAAATTGTTTGAAATATAAAATCTGAAAAGATAAAAATGAAAATTTTCTCTTCTATTTCTTGTTTTTTCAAAGATTTCACTTTCTTTACTTTTTTTAAATGATCTTTTTTCTCATCTTTTTTTTATCTTGTTAATATAATTAAAGGATAATAAATTGATTGAATTATAATCAATATTATGTTTTCTTTTTGTTTGGAAAAATTTTGTAGTTTTAATTTTAAATAATAAATTAATTCCTATTGATTTTAAATTTCACATTATTTTTCTATATAATTTTTTTTGAAGAAAAGGAAATTTTTTATATTTAAAAATATTAATATATATATTTTTAATTTTAATTTTATTTTAATTTCTCATTTGTTTTTATTTTACAAATAAAAAAATAATAAAGATTTAAAAAATAAAAAAATATATTTAATACAATGGAAGGAGATAATGAAAATACAACAAATGCAATAAATGTAGCAAAATATATAATAGGTCAAACTCCAATAGGTCACTTGAATAAAAGTATTCAAAATTTAAAATTATTAATTGGAGAAGAGCCAATGGATAATCAAATGATACATGATAAAGTTCAAGAATATGCAGAAAATCATTTATCTCATGTTCAATACAATGAAGAAGGAAATAAATTAATAATATCAAATTTAACAAAAGATACAGAAGGATATTATTATGACCAAGGTCAAAAAATAAAAATAAAATTAAATGTAGCTGAAGGTGGAATTGAATCAATAGAAAATATAGAAGATACAAATAATTTAAGAAATGAAATTGATATAAAAGTAAAAGAATATTTAGATAAATATTACACCAAAGGAATCACTAATTCAAATGTTTACTTTGATTCAAATTCAAATTATATTAATATTCTAATTTCTGCTCATAATATTAATATTAAAAATTATTGGAGTGGAGAATGGTTAAGTCAATGGCAATATGATATTTCATCTAAAAAATTACAAGGTAATATTAAAGCAAATACTTATTATTATGAAGAAGGAAATATTCAATTTAATTTAAATACTAATTTTAATAATGACATAAATGGAGCTTCTGATAATGATATTGCTGATAATATTATTAAATTAATTGAAAAAAATGAAAATAATGTTCAAATTGATTTAGAAAGTGTTTATGATAATTTTTCAAGTCAATATATTAAACCTTTAAGAAGAAAACTTCCTATTACTGGAACTAAATTAAATTGGAATTTAAATCAAGTACAATTTCCAACTAAATAAAAATTTTAAATTTTGGTTTATTTAAGAAAAAAATATGATATTTAAATAAAAAACTAAAAAATTAGAAGTTAAAATTATTCATAAAGAAAAAAAAAATTAATTAAAAACCAAAGTTTTGATAAAATTTTTTTTATTCATTTTTCTTTTTAAATGTTTTTCATAATTTAATTAATTTTAATTTTAAAAAAAAAAAAAATGGGGCAAAATGAAATGAAAATGAAAGAACAGACTCCTAATCACTTAAAAAAAGAATATGAAAAAAAATTAAATAGGAATTGTTTTGAATTTCAATATATAATAGGAAGAGGAGGTTTTGGAAAAGTATGGAAAGTTCAATTAAAAAAAACAAAAGAAATATATGCATTAAAAGAAATGTCGAAAGTGAAAATAATTGATCGTAGAAGTGAAGAAAGTATAATAAGTGAAAGAAAATTATTATCAAAATTAAATAATCCATTTATAGTAAATATGTATTTTGCTTTTCAAGATTTTTCAAATTTATATTTAGTTATGGATTATTTAACAGGAGGAGATTTACGTTATCACATAGCAAAAAATCATTTTTTCTCAGAAAATCAAACAAAATTTTTTATATCTAATATAATATTAGGTTTACAATATATTCATTCAAATAATATAATACATAGAGATATAAAACCAGAGAATTTAGTATGTGATTCAAGAGGTTATATAAGAATAACGGATTTTGGAATTGCAAAAATAAATGAAGAAGATAATTCAAGTGAAACTAGTGGTACTCCCGGTTATATGTCACCTGAAGTTTTATTTATTCAAAATCATTCTTTTCCTTCTGATTTCTTTGCTTTAGGAATTATAACATATGAATTTTGTTTAGGTTATAGACCTTATTTAGGAAGAAATAGAAAAGAAATTAAAGATGTTATTTTACATAAACAAGCTAAAATTAATTTATTTGATTTACCTTCTGATTGGAGTGAAGATTCCGCTAATTTTATTAATTCCTTACTTATCAGAAAACCAGAAAAAAGATTAGGTTTTAAAGGAGGTGTTAAAGATTTAATGGAACATCCTTGGATGAAAGATGTTAATTGGGATTTAATGAAAAAAAAAAAAATTAAAGCACCTTTTATTCCTAATATTGGAGAAGAAAATTTTGATAAAAGTTATTGTGAAATGATTGAAAGAATTGGTAATGAAACTATGGAAAGATATAGAGATTATATGAATGATAATAATTTTATTGATGTCTTTCAAGGATATTTTTACTTTAATTATGTTCCTCAAAATAATAATTTCTTTGGAAAAGTTATTTCAAAAAAAATTGTTAAAAGAGCAACTAAAAATAATAATGTTTATGAAAATAAATTTAGAAATGTATTATCAGCATCTGAATTAAATGTTAATAAAAGTAAAGATATTGAATTGAGAAGTGAAAGAAATAAATATGACAACGAGAAAAAAAATTATGGAAAATATAATTCAAAGTTATTGAATAAATCTAATAGTGTTCATATTATGTGTTTTAGAAACAAAGATAAAAGTAAAAATAAAGATAAAGGAAATAAAAGATTTAATCGTAATAGTATTTCTTATAATAATATTCTTAAAGGTAACTCAAATAATGATTATGATGATAAATATAGGAAAAATAGTAGAAATAGTAAATCTAAAAATAAAAATAATATGAAAAGGAATTTAAATTCAAGTAGTATTTCTCGTAGAAAAGATTATTTCTTAAATATAATGAATAAAAAAGAAAAAATGAAAGAAAAAATTCCAATTAATACTAAAAGTCAAAATAATATAAAAAGTAAAGAAAATCAATCAGATATTCAAGAAATGTTAGAAAATGATTCATTTCATTTTATAGATAATTTAGAATTAAATGATAATTTAAATGAAAATATAGTTAAAAATAATATTATTAAAGATAATTTTCATTATTCTTCTAATACTAATAGAAGTCATCTTAAACAAATAAGTTTAGATATTCCAGAATCAAAAAGATTAAGTCAAAGAAATTATAATAATCATATAAATTATCCTATTTTTAAAAGTAAAATTATGTCTTGGTTAAATAAATCTAACTTTGTAAATAAAAGTAAAAGCAAAGACAAAATTTCTTTAAGTACAACAAATTTATTATCAAATGAAAATAAGGAAAATATTAGAAATAATAATAATTCACGTCAAAAACAATTAAAATATTCTAATAATACAAAGTCTCAATATATTAGTCCTTTAAGTAATGGTAAAAATAAAAAGAATTTCATCAGTAATAATTCATCTAAAGTCAGTAAAAATTCTATTAAAAATACTGATAACGGTTTAAACAAAAGTAAATTACAAAGAAATTATTCTACTTATTTTTCTCCTTTACAAAAAAATAAAATTAAAAATAAAAATAAAAAACTTTTAATACCAAAATCGTATAATATAAATCATTATACAAATAATAATATTATTAATAATACTAACAATAATAATAATCATCATTTAAAAATAAATACATTCATAGAAATAAAGAAAATATATTCAAATGGAAAAACAAACTTTTAAAGAATGGATATTAAAACTATATATAATTATAATTCTTGATATTATTTTTTATAATAAATTAATATAAATAATAAATTAATTTTTTTCATAAATTTGCATTTTTAATTTTTTCTTCTAGTTCTTTAATCTTTTCTTTCATTTCATTTCCTGATTTTTCTCTTTTTTCTAAAGTTTGTTCATATTGAGTAATTAATATTTTACATTTATTCTTTTCCTTTATTTTCAATCTTTCTTGATTTTCTTTGTAAATTTCTATTTCTCTTTCTTTAAAACTTAAAATATCATTTATACTCTTTTTTAAATCATCATTTAATTTTTCTTTTAATTTTATTATGGCTTCTTCAACTTTATTTTTTTCTGAAGAAAAATCTTTTATATTAGATAATTTAATATTTAAACTATCTCTAGGATTTCTACATATAGAATTTTCTAATTTAGATATTTTTTCTTTTAATTCTTTATTTTCTTTTTCTAATTTTAAAACACAATCTTCATTATTATTATAATTATAATTATGTGAATTATCTTTAATTAGTTTTTTCAATTTAGCATCTTTTTCATTTAGTTCATTTATTAACTTTTCAATTTCTTTTTGATAAGGATTTTTATTTTTTAATATATCAATTTGTTCTTGTAACTTTTCATAATTATTTAAAAGTATATTATATTTAATTCTAATATAATTAGTTTCAACATTTTTCCTATCAGTATTAAGTCTTAAATTTGTATTTGGAAGAGGTGAAACATCTCTAAATCTATTATTTTTATTTCTCTCTTCATTATTTTGATTCCTATTATACTTATTATAATTAATATTAGTATTATTCTTACTATTATTATTATTTTCATTTTGATTAATTTTCTCAAAATTTTTATTATTAATCTCAATATTTTTTTCCCTTTTATTTATATCTTCGTTTTCACTTTTCATATTTTTATTATCAAGAGGAATTGGATTATATTTCTCAGGATCATCTTTACTAACAACAAAAGGAACATATGATAAATTATCATTAGGTTTAACTAAACAATCAACAGCATTAGGGAAATATTTAGTAAAATAAGGATGTAAAAGCATTTCTCTTAAACTGATTCTTGAACTAGGATCAAACTTCAAAATTTTACTTATTAAATTTTTAGCTTCTAAATTAATATCTCTGGGCCAATTAATATTAACATTATTAATATTTCTTTTTAAAGTTTGAAGATCATTACCTTCAAAAGGTACTTTCCCAGTGCTTAATTCAAATAATAAGACTCCAATACACCAAATATCAACTTTTTCATCATGTCCGCTTTCATTAATAATTTCAGGAGCTAAATATATAGGAGTACCACAAACAGTATTTCTTTTTTCTTCTCCTTGCATATAATTACTCCAACCAAAATCAGTTAATTTCGCAATATTACCATTTCCAAAAAGAACATTTTCAGGTTTAATATCTCTATGAATAATTGGAGGATTCATATTATGTAAAAAATATACTGCACTTATAACATCTTTCATTAATGATGCTACTATTTGAGTTGATAATCTCTTTCTACTATGTCTTGGAATTAAATGATATATATTTCCTTTTGATATATATTCCATTATGAAATAACAATAATTATCATCTTCAAAATTACCAAATAATTTTACTACATTTGGATGATGAATTTTATACATTATTTCTATTTCTCTGTGAAAATATGGCTTTTCTTCTATATTTGTTTTATTCTTTTTATCTATCACTTTTATTGCATAATTTACATTTGTTTTTTTGTGGGTTACTAAAAATACTTGACCAAATGAGCCTGCTTCTAATTTCTTTTTTATTTGGAAATCTGATATTTTTGCCTCTGGCTCTAAACATTTTTGAACTGATTCAGGTATTGGCAAAAAACGGTTTTTAACATCGTTTAATATTGGAGTTGACATTTTTTTTTTTGGTTAATTTTTTTTTTTGAAATACTGATGAATATTTATTTTATTATTTTTATAAAACATATTTTTATTTTAATATGATTTAATATATTATTTAATCTTAATTTAAATGAATTTATCAAAAGTTGGTCTTTTTAATAGAAATTCAGTTTCTTCTACAATTAAACCTGTTTTGGAACTTTTTCCAGAAAATAAAAAATTAAAAGAATTTTATAATGTTACAGAATTTAAAAAAATGAATATAGAAAGAAATCAAAATATAAATAAAAAAGATAATTTTGATACTTATTTAAATCAAAGTGATTTAAATATTAAAGAAAAATTTAATTCTATATTAAATGAAGAAGATGATTTTCAAATGGTAAATTCATTTTTAGATTTAGGAAATGAAAATGAATTAATTTTAGATTTTGATAGTGAAAATAAATTAAATCAAATGAAAATATTAAGAAATAAAATATTATCTAATAAAAATTTTTATTCAGGAATTTTTTCAGATTTTGGATTTGTAGATAAAGCAAAAGATATAATATTATCATCATTAACATTAAATGAAAAAGAAAATTATTCAGGAAATCAAAAAATAGAATTGATAAATTTATCAAAAGATGTTTTAGATAATGATTTAATATTAGATATATGTATAAATCAACATAAAGACTATTCTAAAATATTTAGAAATGAAAGTTTTGTAAATTCATCTGATTTATATTATATTTCAGAAGATGAAAATTTACTTAAAGAAAAAGAAAAAGCTATTTTTGAATATAAAAATCAAATAATGACTTATTTAAAATTAAATGAAATTGAAAAACAAATGAATATTAATTATAATACTCCTCAAGATGAATCTTTAGATTTTAATGCTTATACTTTTTTTAAATCTCATATTATTAAAGAAAAAAATAAAGCTTTAAAAAATAAATTAAAATTAATTTTAAGAACATTAAATTATATTGATCCAGTAAGTAAAATTCCAGTTGTTACAAATAAAATTAAAAATGAAATTTTACGAGCTTGGAGAGAAAATTATAATTTTCAATTAAAGCAATTATTAGAGAAAAAAAAAGCAGAATTAGAAAAAAAAAAACTTAATAAAGAAAAAAAACATTTTATGAATGAATTAATTAATTCTCCAATTAAAAAAAGAAATTCTGTTAATTATATTCTTAAAAATGATGATTCTACTTTTACGCCTACTTCACCAATGAAAAATAAAAGAAAAATTTCTGGAAAATTTAATCCAGATTTTTTAAAAGAAAATAGAAGAAAAAGTTCTATTTTATTTTATCGTAAAAAGCAAATGGCTAGAACTCCTATTAAAAATAAATCAAATTCTAAAAATATATCTTCTTCTAATTAATAGTTCTAATCATTTAAATTGATGTATTTGTGAAAAAAGAGAAAAAATAATATTTCTTTTGTAATATAAATTAAATTATTTTTTATAAATTTAATACTTTTAAATTTAATGTTATTTTTTGCAAATTTATAACCAAAAAAAAATAAATTACAATTTCTTTATTTTTTTTTTATATCATTATATATATTGTTTTCGTTGAAATCATCTAATTTTTTTCTTCTTTTTTCCATTTCATATTTTAAAATTTCTCTTTCATTATCAATATCAATTTTGCCTTCTTGAAACCATTTTTCATTTCTAATATCTTCAATACTTTTAAGTCTTTCACATATATTAATATTAAAAAATTTAATAATCATATCTTTAAAACTTTTACTTAAATCATTTGTATTAAAAGGTAAATCATTCCAATAATTATCATAATTTTTCCTATAAATTTTTTTATAATAAATATCAGTTCTTTTAGAATTATTAAAAGGTTTATAACCAGTAACAATAATAAATAAGCAAACTCCTAAAGCAAAAATATCAGATTTAATTGGATCTATGTCTTTATTTAAATAAACTTCTGGTGGAAAATAACCTGAAGTACCATATTTACAAAATCTTAATTCATGATTAGTTTGAAAAATATCAGTTGAAAAACCAAAATCAATTAATTTAAAATTATAATTTGATGAAACTATTATATTTTCTAATTTTATATCTTGATGAGAAACACCATGTTTATGACAAATTTCAACAGCATTTAATATTTGTTTAAATATTATTCTTCCTATTATTTCACCAAAACCTTTTAAATTTTTTTCAAAGTCTATGTAATTATATAATATTCCATTATCCACATATTCAAAAATATGATATAATACTTGTGTTGCTTTTTGGTTTTTTTTCTTTATTAAAATTTCCTTTCCTGAATCTATATATTTTATTATATTTGATGAATATGGTAATTTTTTAAATATATGTCCTTCTTCTATAAACATTTTTTGGTCATATTTTTTCTTACATATTTTAAAAGCATATGGAATTATTTTTTTTAATTGAAATGAATTTTCTATTTTTTTCCCACTATATACTCTACTTGATAATCCTTTTCCAATTTTATTTATTAAAATATATTTATTTCCTAATATTCCATATATATTTTGAAATGAGTTTAAATTTATTAAATTTTTATCTTTTAATTCTTTTAAGTTATCCATTACTTATTAATTCGAATTCAAATTAATAAATTATTTATATTAAAAATAGAATTTTAATATTTAATAAATATATTTTAAATATTAATGCATAAAAATTATAAAGGAGTATATAAAGATACTGCTCCAATTTATTATGAAGGAGGAGCACATTTTAAATATAATGATTTAGTAAATAAATTATATCAACTTCAAAATAATAATAATAATAATATAGAAGAAAATGAAAAATTCACAAATGAATATATAAAAATAGTACATAAAAATGAAATTCCACTTTCTCCATTAAAAATAAGAAATCATAATTTCTTGAATGATTCTAAAAATGTAATAAAATACAAAACGAAAAAAAGAATTCAAAATGATTATTATTTTAAATTTCATAATAAATTTCCTACTGATCACAATGAATTATCATTACCTAGAATAGATAATAGAAGTTATAATGAAAAAGAATCTAATCATTTTAATATGCAAAAATTTTTGTCTTCAAGAGTGAAAATTTCTTTGAATAAAAAAGATAATATAAATTATAAGTATATATCAGTCTTTCATAAAAATGAGAATAATAGTTATAGAAATTCAAAAGAAATAAAAAATCTTTTAGGAATGAATTTTCTTTTTAAAAACGGAGATTCTTTCAATGATTATATAATTAATAAAAGAAAAAAAATAAATGATAAATTTAAATTCAATTTCTTACAAAATAAAATTCAAATAGAATAATAAAAATAACACTTATTATATTATATATTATAAAGTTTATAATAAGTCATAATATTATATATACTTCTTTTTTAATTTTGTTTATTTATAAAAACTAATAAAAACAACAAATAAATTTTTAAATAATTTGAAGAATAGATATTTAATTTTTGTCCATTTCTTTCATTTCTGAATCAAAAATATTTTTCCCTTCTACAAATATATTTAATAATTTTTTATTTAAAATATTAATTTCATTAGTGGCATTATTTATATTATTATATAAATTATTTATACATTTTTTTTTTAAATTTCGCATACTATCATTATTAAAGCAAAATAAATTATAATAATATTCTTTCGGTTTTAATATATTTATCTTTTTACAAATTCTAAAACCAACTTTAGGATAATAAATTTTTTTTATATATTTTTCACTTTCTTTTTCGTTTTGTAATTTTTTCCCATAATTATTATTTTCATATATATCACTATTGTGTTTTTTTTTTTTATATTTTTCATAAGGTTTAGTTAAACTATCTTTTAAAAATGAATAAGTATTTCCCATAAAAATCTTTTTAATTTCATTTTCTTTTTCTTCATTCTCATATACATTATTTCCATTCGTATCATTTTCTCCTTTTCTTAACAATAAATTTTTTATCATTTTAATATTCGTCTTTTTTAATGGAGTTAAATTTTTTATTCCTATTTGATTTCTTATTAAAGTTCTTTTTCTTTTGTCAATTAATCTAGTACTATGAAATAAAGAACATTTTTTTTTATTAATATTATTTTCTATATTACTTTTAATAGCTTTTAAAGAAGGATCTTTAATTTTATTATTCAATAAACTTGAAAAATTTTGAAATTTATTGAATGTATAATTATTTCGATTATTAAAATTAATTAATCCATTAGATTTTATGGATTTAATTTTTAAAGGTTCTATTTGTCCAAAACCTTCGTGATTCTTTTTATTAGATAAGTTCTCAAAAATTTTTCTTTGAAGATAAAACTCATCAATAATTTTTTCATTTGTTTTTTGGATTAAAGAAAAAGAAATAAAATTTTTCATTTTTTTCTATTTTATTATATTATTTAAAATGAAAGGAAATTATATTCAAACAAATAAAGTTCATTTAATTCCTTATTCTTATAATGAAAAAGAAGAACTTCATTTTATATTTTGTAAAAAAGAAAATACAATTTCATTAATGTCAAATGAAGTAACATTAATTGATAATTCTCCAATTTTTTCAATGGCAAGATATATGACTAATAAATATTATAAACTTTTATCAGATAATATTATAAATAAATTTAATTCAATAAATTCACTTGAAGAAAAAGATTTAAAGTTACCTGAACAAGAATTGACTTTTCCTGAAATTTGGGATAATGAAATTTTAATTTATTGGTTAGATAAAATTTCAGATAATGTTATCCAATATGATGAAATTCAAAATGAAAAAATTTATTTCATTCAAATTCCTTATTTAAAAAATTTAGATTTATTTAATAATTTAATTCAAAAAACAAATTATTTATTTTTATATTCAAATGAATTAAATATAAAAGAAATAAGATTACCTTCAAACTATAATTATATAGAACAATTATTACCGACTTTTTTTTCTCACATAAAAAATACAATAGAATTAATAAAACAGAATAAAAGAGAAAAATATATATTTCTCTTATGTAAAAAATTAGGTAAAGGAGAAAAAGGATATTTTCATTTCCCATCATTATTTTCTGGAATATATAGAACGAATAAAGAAGAATTTATTTTCATATTATCATCAAAAGAATTACCAAAGGAAAAATTACTTTCAGAATCAAAATGTTTAATTATTCCAGGAAGTGATTTAAGTGTTCATGATAAATTAGATTTTTTAAGAGAAACAGAAAAATTTTTAAAAAAATTAATAGAAGATATGTTAATAAATAATAAATATCCTAATTTAACAATTTTAGGAATTTGCTTTGGATTAGAAATAATAGCAAGTGCTTTTAAAGGAAAAATTATTAAACAACCTTGGACAAATGAAGCTTGTTATGATATAGAAAAAATATATTTAAAAGAAAATTTCTTTAATTTAAATTTTGTGAAAAAATCAAAAATTGAAAAAACTAAATTTTTATATATTAATGAAGCTCATTCTGAAAGTATAAGTCAATTACCTAAATTTCCTAAATTTAATATTTATGGATATTCTGATTCTTGTAAATATGAAATTTTAGTTGATGATAAAGAAAAAATTTTACTTATTCAAGGTCATCCTGAATATTCTCCTGGATTATATATTTGTAAAGATGTTGATTATTTTATGGAAATTAATAAAATTGAATATAATGAAGAAAATAAACAAATATTTATTCAAAAATATTTAAATGAAGAAAAAAGAAAAAATGCAGGTTTTGTTTCTTGGAGAAAATTATGTTGGACTTTTATGAAAGAACATTAAATATTAAATTATAATATAATATAAAAAAAGATTTAAAATGAAAAAATAAAAAAGTAAAAAATATTAGTCTGACTCAGATTATCAAAATTTGAAGAAATAAAGAAAAAATAATTTCAATTATAAATATAATAAAAACACAACAAAAAAATTTACTCAAAAAAAATAATTCAAACTTAAATTGAAAAAGTAATTTAAATTGGAAAGAAAATAGATTATATATAACAAACTAAATTTACATCTAAAAAATGTTTTCCTTTTTAATCAATAATAAAGAAATGAAAAACGAATCTAAAAAATTTAAAAAAAATAAATAAAAAATAAAATAAAAATAAAAAAAGAATTCCAATATTTCATTATTTATTTAAATTAATTTAGCTCCAAATTTTAATATTAATATCAACCCCTGGTTTAATTTTAAAATTAGTAATATCACTGACAGCATTAGGAGAGCACTTAATATCAACAATTCTAGTATGAATTTTCATTTCAAAAGCATCATAAGTATTAGTTCCTTCACCACAAGGACTTTTTCTTACAGTGACTCTTAAATTTTTATTAGGCATAAATTTAGGTCCTCTAACTACAAATTGTTTTTCTTTGGCATTTTTTACTATTGTATTTGCTACATATTCTAAATTTTTTGTCTCTTGAGATTTTAATATTATTCTTATTGTTGGCATTTCATCTGGATTATATTCTTCTCCTTTTTTCCCTTTATCTGTCTCGTAGTCCATTTAGATATAATATATTTAATATTTAATTAATTAAATTATTTTTTTTATTTTTTTTCTTTTTTTTTTTTTTGAAGAAGTTTTTTTTAATTTTTTTAAACTTTTTTTAACTATTATTTTTTTTTTTAAATTTTGAATTGTTAAATTAATGTTAATAAAAGTTTATAAATTAGGATTTTTTGAATTAAATTAAATTTAATTATAATTCAATTATGTGTTTTAGAACTTTGAATGAAGAATCAAAGCCATTTAAAAAAATAGATGAAATAAAAGAAGATATGTCTCTTCTTTCAGATATATCAAATATAAATAAATTTGAACAAAGTTGTAAAGTTGATAATTCTCCTAAATATTGTTATAAAAATTCCTTTTCAAGTAATTCAACAACATCATCTTTTAAAGAACTGTAAAAATAAATAAAATAATTATTTTAGAAATTTTCAAAGTCAAAACATTTTATTAACTCCTATAATCAATAATATTTCAAGTGAAAAAACGAATTTAAATAATTTCCAAAAATTATCTTCAAATTCAGTAAATGAAATAAGTAATTTTTATAAAATTTATTTTTTTTAATTTTCCTAGATAATTATTATACTCCAAGTTATAAAAGAGTAAAAGTAATTTACTGTGAAGATTTGAAAGATAATTACATTGGAAAAGATATATTTAACCCTAATTCATATATAAATAAACAATTAGTAAATTATAATATAAACAAAATATGTACTTGTTCTAAAACAAAGTGTTTAAAAAAATATTGTGAGTGTTATTCAAATAATCAATATTGTTTGAATTGTAATTGTGTTGATTGTCATAATAAACCAAATAATTCAATAATTAATTTAAATGATGAAAAAGTTATTGTTAGTTGTACTTGCTCAAAATCAAATTGTAATAAAAAATATTGTGAATGTTATAAATTAGGAGAAAAATGTAATGTCAATTGTAGATGTATCAATTGTTTAAATAATGAAGATAATTTTAAAAGTAAGGTTTTAAATCCTAAAAAAAATTTATTTTGTAAATATAAAATGGAAAGAATTAGTATATTAATTGAAAATAAAAAGATTTATATAGATATTAAACAAATTTACGAAGAAAGTAATATTTCTTTCCATAATTCATCATTTAATAAAACTTCTATGGTAATAAACAATAAAAAATTATTAAATAAAAAAAGAAACAAATTCCTATGTTTAAATTGAAAAAAATAAAAATTTGTTATTATTATAAACAATTTTAAAAAAGAAAATTAATTTATATAATTAAAATATGAAATTAATTTTATTTTACTTTTTTTACTGGATGATTTTTATTATTTTGATTATTATTATTATGTCCTCTTCTTGATTCCATTCCAAATAAAAATCCTCCTCCAATATTATTATTATTATTATTATTATTATTATTTTTTTTTTCTATTGTTTTATCTTCTAATAATTTACTTAAATGAATTTGTTTATTTTTATTATTAGTATTATTATTTGTATTAGGTTTAGCTCTTCTTGATTGAAAATTAAAATCTTTTTCTTTAAATTTAATATCATTATTCTCAAATTTATTTTTAATAAGAGGTTTATTTTGAACATTTTCATTTTCTTTATCTTTCTTCGGAATATTCATATAATCAGTTCCAACTTTTTGTGAATCTTCAATAAATTGTCTAGCACTTCTTCTTTTATTACTTCCAATAATATTATTTTTCAAAGGTTTTGCATTTTCAAAATTTAATTCACTATTTTCAATTTTAGATAAATTATTAGTTGAAAAATCTTTTTCATCAATAGGTAAAATATTTCCATCATTTTCTATCGAAGTTAAAATTTGTTCATTTCCATCATGAATATTACTATTATTTTGAACAATAGAAGTCATAGTAATTCCACTATTAATATTATTTATAACTGAAGCATCAAAAATTTTTTTTTCATTATAATCAATAATAGTATCATTTTTATTATTATTATTAATTCCAGTAATATGAGTAATATTCTTATTCATTATACTAGAAGAATCTCCTTTAAAAACAGTAGAATTACCTAAAAAAAGAGTGTTTTGAGTTAATGTAGGAGCATTTTCTCTAAAAGCATCAAAGTCAAAATCTCTATCTCCATTTATTGGAGATGAAATTAAATTTCTATTATTATTTACTGTTGAAATTTCTAAATCTTCATCATATTTATTTAATAAATTATCAAAACCTTCAGTATCATTTAATATTTTACTAAAATTAATTTCATCTTCTTTTTTCAGTAAATTACTAGGAATATCATCCTTAGTTTGAATACTTAATTTATTTCCTTTAATAGAAGAAATAAGCAAATTACTTCCATTAAAATCATTACTAATAAACATTAAATTATTAATATTATTAAAGAATTTATGTTGAAGTAAATTACTAGCAGTAGCTCTTTTATTAGGATCCCATTTAATCATTTGACTAATTAAATCAATAGCATCTTTACTAGCATTAGTAATAATATTTTCTAATTTTTGAGGTTCAAACTTAGGAAACTTAATATCCATTTTATTAGCTTGTGAAATACCTTCATTCCAAATATCATGATTAGGAGTACCTAAAATAGAGCAAATTTTATATAAAACTTCTTTTTCATTATTACCGAAAAATAAAGGTTGAGGATGTAAATACATTTCAGCCATAATACAACCTAAAGCCCAAATATCAATTGGACTATTATAATTATTACTTTTTAATATACATTCAGGAGCTCTATAATATCTAGTTGATACATATTCTGTATATGGAGGAATACTTCTTATTTCTCTTGCTAAACCAAAATCTGCTATTTTAATTATTTCTCCTGTTACTAATAAATTTTCTGGTTTCAAATCTCTGTGAAAAAAACCATATTTATGCATATAGGATAATCCCATTAATGTTTGATATATTATTGATTTTATTTGGTTTTCATTTAATTTTTTTGGAGTTCTTTCTTTCATTAATATAAATAAATCTTTTTCCATATATTCAAATATTAAATTTAATGTTCCTGTTTCTTTTATAAATATCATTTCTTTTAATTTTATTATATTTTCTATTCCCTTTTGATGAGAGTTTAAAGATGAATCTTGTAATTTTTTTAATGATTTTGTTTCACGTAGTTCTAAGCATTCTTCCCAATTTGAATATTTTTTTTTTAAAATTTTTATTGCTACATATTCTCCTGTTTTTTTTTCTATTGCTTTATAAACTTCGGCAAAAGATCCTCCTCCTAGTTTGTTTAGAATTTCATAGTTATCCATTAAATTTAATATATTTTCTTTTTGATTTAAATTAATATTTTTTATTGTTTTCATTTTTAAATTCTTTTTTACCAGTTTATTTTTAGGTTTTAATATTTAAATATTTGAATGAAGTTTTATGGTTTGTTTTTTGAACTGGAAGAAGTTTATTGGTCGAATAAAAGTTGAATTTTGAAAAAAATAAAACTTTATTTTAATTTATCTTTAATAAAAAATAATATTTTGTGAATTTTTTTTATAAAAAAATTTTTTAGATGATAGGAGTTTGCCTACTTCAATATTAAATTTGAAACTACATTACTTAAATAATTAAAATTAGAAGATAAATCAAAAAAGTAAAATATAGAAATGTGAAAAAAAACAAAAAAATTAAAGAAAATAATAAAAACGAAAATGATAAAAAATGAAAATAATAGATTTTAATCTAGCATTTAGATTTTAGAATTATTTATTATAATACAAATATAAGTGAGGATAATACTAAGTAAATCAAGTTAAAAATTAGACATTATTCTTTATTTTTTTTTTCAACTTTTTATCATTTATAAAAGTAAGAAAATAAAACTAATTACTTAATAATTCATAACATCATAAAAACATTTTTAAATTTTTCATTTGTAAATTTGAAATGAAAGGTATTATAAATAATATTCAATAATATTATATTTATATTTTATTAGTTAGTTTCATTTCTAAATAAATTATTGGAAATAAATTAAAAAATGAATTTAAATAATTAAATAATAAAAATTATAATAATAAAAAGTTTATTGATAAAAAATCAAAATTCATCAAAAAATTTAGAAAGTTCTTCAACCAGAAAATATTAAAATAAATTTTTCATCTCTGAATATTCTAAAAACATTATTTATTCCGAAAAAAGTCTTAAATTAATAGTATATACTTTCAATAATCAATATTATCAATTATTTGCAGAAAAAATATATTCAAATTATTTTGAAATATTAAATTTCAAAAACAAAGTTTTGAAAATGATAAAAAAATTTTTTGTTCCAAATAAATCTTAAAAAGAATGAATTAAGACAAATTAAATCATATATTTAATAAAATAAGTCTTAAAAAATATATAAAGCATTTTATATTATTTAATAGTATCATTGAGATTAGGATTAGTTTTAAATCTTGATTAAATTTTCTTTTTTTTTATTATTATTATAATATTTAATTAAAAATTAATAAATGGAAATGCGTTATATAAGTTTTTGTTAATTCAAATCAATCAAATGGAATTGAATAGATAAAATTATCTTAATATTTATATTATTTAATTTAAACATTTTTCACAATTAAAATCTGAAATTTTATTTTTTTAAATATACTATAAACATTCATTACTGTTTTTAAAAAAACAAAAATTAAAAAAATAAAAAATATAATGAATGCTTATTTTAATGAAATTATATAATATTTATTCTTAAAATGAATAAAAATACCCAAGCATTAGTTTTCCCAATAAATGCGAAACGAGAATTAATATTAAAATCAATTAAAAATTTAAGTTATTTCGTATATTTTATGAGAAATATTTCAAAATCATCAGTTAAATATCCTTTTTATTTAAAAGGAAATCCAAATGAAGATGAAGGAGCAATTTTTATACAAATATTTGATGAATATATTAAAGTTTATAGTAAAATAAAAACAATGATTGAAACTGATTATTTCGTTAGAATTATTTATGAAGCTTATAAAACTATTCCTACTTCTTTTGAATTTGAATATATTATCACTATTTTTTTTACAGGATTTGAAAAATGTTTTCTTGTTTCAAATTTTAGATATTCTAAAAAAATTTCTTTACCTAAACCTTCTATTTCTGATGAAAGACAAAAAAGAGTTAAACTTTTTTTAAATATTCAAAGAAAATTAATTGAAAATGAATTAAATAAATTTAACATTGAAGAAATTTTAATTAATGCTCCTTTTAAATTAGTTTTTGATATTTTTCTTAATTTTAAATTAGTGAATAAATATATTAAAATTTTTGGGAAAATTATTGAATATAATGGGAATATTATAAAAGATAATATGATTGTAAATATTATAGGAAAAGAAAATTTATTATTAACTGTAAAAATTGAAAAAATAGAAAAAAACGAAAAAGAATGTTTAATTCAATTTACTAAAGAATATAATAATGAGATTAATAAACAAGAAAAAATTATTTTTTTGATTTATGGAGAAGGACAAAAAACTATGATTTATATGATGAATTTTTTTAATTATTTTTTATCAGATGATAATTTGAAAAAATTAACAACTGATAAAAAAAATATGTTATATAAATTAAAAAGCATCATTGAAAATTATTTAAAAAGTCAAAAAAAGTGAAATATTTGGATTCTGTAAATAATATATTTATTTTCTATATTTACATTTATAAAAAATTTTTGTAATGCTTAAATATTCCAAAATAGAACTTTGTATATTTTTTTATTGGTTTTTCTATT
>JAEEGI010007336.1_pt1 | contig 24700 bp, 19 predicted proteins | sample 8958751 | NCBI WGS metagenome assembly JAEEGI01 (sample SAMN16246545, study PRJNA631951) | gut metagenome | biome: gut microbiome; feature: rumen; material: KS-attached | host: Bos | place: Iran: Karaj | collected 2018-10
AAAAAATAAAAAAAAAACACAATATGTAAAAATTGTAAATACATAAAAAAATTTTAAAAAAAAAGAAAAAAAAAATTCCATTAATAAAAAATATAAAAACATCAAAAAAAGAATTAGAAACTAAAAAAAAATTACATGATAAATTAAGAAGAAGAAGTACAATTGAATTAGAAAGATTTAATAAATTAGAACCAAAAAAAGAAAGTAGATTATTAGATGATGTTGAAACTCATATAGAAAAAATAATATTAAAAGGTAATGATAATAATGATCCAAATAAAATTATTTTTAGAGAAGAAATTATTCCTAAAGGTGCTAAAAAAGTTGTTGAAAAATTTGTTGATAAATATCCACATACTAATCAAATTGCTATTGAAGATGAATTAAATTTTTTAAATAATGATGAAAAAGTTTATGAACTTGAAATGAAAAATACAAAAATGTTTGAAAATAATAATTTAAATTCAATGAGATATTTATTTGATTTTCATTATTTAAAAGAAGCTATGAATAAAGAAAAAAAAGGTTCAACTTTTGCTTTTAAAGATCAAATGGATAATGTATTAAAACAAATTGATAAAGCAATTGAATTTGCAAATAATTATGATAATAATGATAATGATTAATATATTTATTTAATTATTAATATTTTTTTAATATTTTTATTAAATATCAATTTATTTTGAATTAAAAAAAAAGTAATAAAAAATTTAAAAAACTTTCTATATTTTTAATTTAATAAAAATCTTAATTTAAAAAATAATTGAAAAGAATTTAATCTTGTCTACATTTTAATCTTCTACAAATTATTTTTCCAGGAACAAGTAAAAAGACTACAGCACCCCAACCAGAGAAACAATCTCTATTAATTCCACTAAGTAAACATTGAGAACAAGTTTCAAATAATTGATCACTATCCATATTTTTTTTATAAAAAGCTTCACAAACACCATATAATTGATCAGTAGCAGTTCCAGCAACATGAAATTCACCACTTTGAGTAATACAACCAATTGAATCATAAGTAGCAACATATGGTTTGTAATTATCTTTAATATCGAAACCAACTACAATTGGTTCAACATAAAATGGACCAAAACGATGTTCATATAAAGTTGAAGCTACTAAATTTATATAAAGTTGAGGTGTTAAATCTACATTTTCTCTTATTCTATATAATTCTACTTTTCTTCTCATTTCTAAGGAAAATGTTTGGATATCTGTTGCTAAACCTGATAAACCCATTAATATATTATCTTGAATTTTGAATATTTTTTGCATTGACGATGCTATTGTTTGATATTGTACTCCTAAACGTTGATCACTACCTATTGCTACGCATTTATCACCTACCATTCCAATTAATGCATTACCATTATATGTTTCAATTGACATTAATTTTATATATAATTTTTATTATTTATTCTAATTTAAAAAAGTAATTTATTGGTTCTACAAAAATAATTTTTTTTTTTTAATTTAATACTATTTTAAAAAAATTTTAAAATAATTATAATCATATAAATAAATAAATAAATAAACATATAACTTAAATGGCAGATGATGCTCCAGAGCCAAAAGAATATGTAATAAATAAAATAGGTGAAGATGGTAATCCAACACCAGATAAATCCTCAGAAAATTATACAGGAAAAGCTGAAGTACAATATACAAATGGTGATACTTATACAGGTGATTTTAAAGATGGTGTTCGTGAAGGTGAAGGTACATATGTATATGGAGAAACTGGTAATAAATATGAAGGACAATGGAAATTAAATAAAAAATGTGGAATAGGAAAAATGACATTTGGAACTGAAGCTGAATATTATGGTCATTTTGAAGATGGTAAAAGAAATGGAGAAGGTGTTTATAAATATTTAAAAACTAAAGATTTATATTCTGGTTCATGGAAAAATGGTTTAAAACATGGTAAAGGAACTTTTATATTTTTTGATACTAAAATGAAAATTGTTGGTGAATGGGCTAATGGACAAGTTACACATGGAAGATGGATTTTTGCAAATGGAACTTATTTTGAAGGATTATTTGAAAATAATTATCCTAAAGGTGAAGGAGTTTGGCATTTTTCTAATGGAAATATTGTTAAAGGAGAATTTACTCATCAATTAAAAGAAATTGGAGAAAAAGGAGGTCATGAAACTTTTGTTAATTGGACTAGTAATGAAGAAAAAGTTAATCCTAATATTTATATTGAAAGTTAAATATATTTTTGAAAGAAAATTTTTTAATTTTTTTTTTTATTATATATTCATTTTTTTTTTTAATTTTTTAAAACTGAAATAAATTATTTTTAATTATGAAAGAAGAATTAAATGATAATTTAGATTCTGAAGAAAAAAATAAAAAAATACAAAATATTATAAATGAAAAAAAAGAATTTGAACCATTTGATGGAATGGCAACGAATAGAAAAAAAATAAAAATAATTGACTTTTTTCCAGGTTATGAAAAACAAATAATAAGAGGTAGAAATTTAATATTGGAAGAACATTATCCTCTTATAAATATAATATCAAATAGAAATTCATTAAATCATTCAAAATATTTAATGAGGGATATGTTATCAAATAAAAATTTATCTCAAACTGAAATGAATATAATTTCTAAGAAAAGTTATAGAAAACCAATTAAGATAAATTTAACTAGAAAACTTCCTTTAATAGGTAAATATAATATTAATGAAGAGAGAGAAAAAAGAAGAGTATATATTAATAATAGAATGAGTAAAATTTTATCTATTCAATCTGGAAAAAGAAGAATGAATTATAGTACTAAAGAAATTCCCTTATCAACACAATTCACTTTATTATATAAAAAATCAAAAGATGAATATAAAACTAAAAATTTAGAAACACATTATATTAATTCTGAAAATCAGGAAAATTTAAAAAGCCAAAATTTTGATATTAATTATATATTAAATGGATATAAATATAGAAATCCAGATTTTTTTTTAGAGAAAATAAGAAGTGATGCTTTAAAATTAAGATATAATAATCATTTAAGATTACATTCAACTTTCAAATAAAAAAATATTTTTATTTAAATATTATAAATCCAAAAAAAATATATATTTATGAATTTTAAAATTAAAAAAAAAAATTTAATTTTCAATATAATTATTTATTTATTGAAATTAAATTGCTTAAATGATTTATAATCATTATTTATATAGTCAGATTTTATATGTGGATAATTTTTATTTTTTAAAACTTGATTATTTAATCTTCCTTTTTCTCTTCCATTTTGACTACTATTTCGTTTATAATCAAAATTATTAATACCTAAATTACTAATATTATTAAAATCAGAATTATTCAATAAATCATTTTGTTGAGATAAATTATTATTTTTATTAGAATAAGTTGAATTAAAAACTAAATCTTGTCCTTTTCCACCATTAAAAGAAAACATTTTTGCAACAACTTTTAAATCACCAAAATTATTTATATATTTTATCATTTTTGATTCATCATCATGATTAAATCTATATTCTTGTAATTGAATATTCAATTTATTTGAATCATTAGAATCTTTTGTTAATTTATTATAAATATCTAAAATTTCTAAGAAATTAATATTAGAATTTAAATTATATTCTTCTATACCATTTTTTAAATTTTCACTTTGTTCAATTTTCCCAGAAAAAATTTCTAACTTCTGACTTAATTTTCTTGCATTTTCAGTAAATAAAGAATCAATTTGATTCATAACTTCTAATTTTTTATTTTTTAAATAATTCATAATTTGATCAAAAAATCCATTTACTCTTTTTTCTTCAGTTTCTTTATTTTTTTTAATATTTTTCAAAGCTCCTTGAATCATTTCAACATTATGTTGATTATCTTCAATAACATTATCAATATCATTATTAATTTCAACACATTTTTCTTTAATTTCCTTAATTTCAGTTTTAGGATTTTTTTTAAATCTAGAAAAAGCACAATAAACACAAATTAATTCTTTGGTTTCTTCAATATAATGTGTTAATTTTTGTCCTTTATGAATTTCACAATATAATCCATTATTATTTAATCCTTCTCTTTGAGTATTTGATTCAACATATTTATCAGTAATTAAATTATTTAATAATTTTAATTCTTTAATTGAATAAGCAATTAAACCATCATTAGGACATTTAATTCCTTCTTCATCTGTAAATTGTTCTTCAATACATTTTTTACAAAAAAAATGACCACATTTAAATAAATAAGGTATATTAATTGTACTATTAAATGGATTTTTACAACATTGGCATATTGAAATATAATTTAATGTTATTAATGGAATTCCATCACTTTCTCCTTCTTCATTTGTTCCTTGTTCTTGACTATTTTGTTCTTCTTCTTCTTCTTCATTTTCATAATTTTCATTATTATTTATATTTATATTTTCGTTTTGTTTATTTCTTATTGTGTCATCTTGAATATTTTCAGGTGTTATTTTTTCTTGAATTGGATTTAAGTTGCTTTCTTTTTTGTCATTTATTTGATTGTTTTCTTGAAGATCATTTTCATTTAAAATTCCTTCTTCATTTGGATTTGAATTATTATTTGAATTATTATCTCCAAACATATATGCTTCATCATTTTCATATACTTTTATATTTTTATCATCTTCATTTGAATGTTCTGACATTTATTATTTTTATTTTTTTTAATTTTAAAAATTTTAGATTTTAAGTTTTTATGGTTTTTTTTTTTAATTAAAAAGAAAGGTTGATAAATTTAAATAAATCTAAAATGTCCAATGAATTTAAATATTTGATTACTCATTTATATTTAAAATATGGTAAAAATTCAATAGATATTGAGAAAAAATTTATAGAAAAATTAATAAAGAAAAAAAAAAGTAATTATCTTTCTAAATATAAGGATTGCTTAATTTATGATTCTTATGTAGAATATATTGTAGAAAAATATTGTTTAAGAGAATCTTTAGATAAAATAGGTGAATTAGCAAAATATTATAAAAATTATTTAAGTTTTTTTTGCAGACCTTTTTGTACTGATTTTCATTTTAATAATATTCTTGAAAATTATTATGATAATAAAGCTGAAAATTTTTATAATGAGAATTTTGGAAAAGAAGAAACAAAAGAAAATCATATAAACAAAAAAAATAATAATAATAGTTTAATATTCAATGAAACGGTAAAAAAATCAATTGAAAATCCTACTCAATCATCTTTAAATTTAAATTCACTTAATAATGATTTAAATTCTATATTAAATGAAGATGATTTTTTAACTTCAAAAACTCAAAAAGAAAGTTTGAATAATATAATAAACACTTTGGATAAAAAAATGATAAATATAAATAAAAATTATGAATCAATAAATAATGAAAATATATTTAGAAGTTCTATGAAAGGATTATTTACAATTTATAAATCTAATCAAATGAATAATTTTTTAATTGGAACAAGGGAAAATTCTCCAAATTATGAAAAATCTAAATTAAGTCAATTTAAAAATTTAAAACAACCTTATATAAATAATAATGAAATTTATTCTAAAAAACATTTTAGTGTATCTAATCAAGAAAGCATAATTAAAAATAAATATATAAAAAATTCAATTAAACTTAATAATAAACATATTAATATTTCATTAGATTCTAAAAAAAAAGGATACATTAATTCTAAATTAAATAATAAAAAATCTTTTTCATCAAAAAGCAATAAATATATATCTAGTAATTTACTTTCAACTTATGTGAATAATTGCATTGAACAAAATAAATATAAAATAATTCAATATAAAGTTCGTTGTTCAAATAGTTATAAAGATAATACTTCAAAGAATCATAAAAATACCATAAATATTAAAATTAAAGGAAATAATGCAGTTCAACCTTTAAGTTTAAATCATATTTCTAATATTGGAAAAATTAATCAAAGTTTAAAAAAGAAAAATTTAATTTCAAATAAAAGCTCAGAAAATATGGTAAAAAATGTAAAATCTATTCGAGATAAAAATAATAATGAAAATAATACAAATAGATTTGATAAAAAAATTAAGTTAAATTTAAATAAAATTTATATAAATAGTAATATTGTAAATGTAAATAATAATAATAATAATTCATTGTCAAATTTTTTGAAAAAAAGTAGAAATCATAGCAATGATAAATTAAAAAATTTAAAATTAGAAAAAAATGTTGAAATAAATAAAGGAGGTCAAAATTTAAAAATGAGTACCAAAAAACAAAATATTCATTCCCCAAATTTTACAAATCATAAAAAATTAAAACAAATAAAAGGGAATGATAATAGTAAAAAAAGTCTTAGTAAAAAAACAGAAAAAAATATCTTATCATGTAGACTTGATTCCTCTAAGAAAAAAATAATAGTATTTACTCCAATTGATACTAAAAATTATTAGATTATAATTCAATATATTTAATCATACATTTTTTGATTTTTATAAATATATATTTATAATTAAATGAATTAAGAAATTAATCAGAATTTTATATAATTTCTTGGAATAGCTTTTGAACATTATTTTGTTGAATTTTTTATAATATAACTAAGATGAAATTTTTAATTTTTCATTTATCCTTGTTTTATTTTTTTATTTGATTTGAAAACCTTTTAATTTATGTAAATAATTATTTGTTTTATTTATAAAGTTTTAATCTTTGAAAGACAAATATTTTGAAATGAGACATAAATTAATAAATTATTTTTTTTTATATAATTTAAAAATTTAAAGTATGGAATCAAATTATCAAATCAATCAAAATTTACCTTATCAAAATGTTCAACAAGAAGAAAAATTAAAGAATAAATTTTCAAAAGGAAATGAAATTTTAAAAAGGAATTTAGATAAAATAAAAAAATCTATAGAAAAAAAAAATTTACATTCTAATGTTAATTATGATGTTTTTAATCAAAATCCAAATATTGATTTTAAAGAAAAAATTAAAAAAGCAATTGAATATAGTCAAAACAATTATGAAAATAAATTATTGTCAAAGAATATTCTTAAGGAAAAAACTGTTTCTTCACCATCTCATTATAGACAAGAATCAACAAGTGAAATTACAATTGAAAGGAGTACAAAGGTAAATAATAATTTAAGTTATAAAGAACTTAAAAATAAATTAACTGAAGGTTCTGCAGAAACAGATGTTATTTTCCCAAAAACTCCTAGAGATGAAAACTTTAATAATTTTATTATTGAGAATCAAAACTTGTTTAATGACTATAATAATTTTGAAGATAATATAACACAAAGTAAAAGTAATAATAAGAAAAAAAATAATAATATAAAAAAAAATAATATAACTGCTCCTTTAAAAAATAAAAAATTACAAAGGAAAATTAAACAAAATTCATTTTTAAATAGTAATTCTAAAATAGATAACTTAAAAAGACAAATATCTTCTTTAAAAAATAGTAATATTTTTAATACTAACCAAAAAAGAACAAGAAATAGTAATAGATATGAAAATGTATTATATAATAATATGGATTCAAAAAATAGAATAAATCAAGAAAAATATAATCTAACAAATCAAGGAAATTATAATTCTCATTATAACACTAATTATAATACAAATTATAATACAACATCAAGTAATTATATTAGAGAAACAAATCCAAATATGAGTAAAGAAAAATATTTAAATACTTATAGTTCAAATGATCAAAATAATAATATTAATAATAAATATTATAATACAACAAGTTACAATAAGAATAAAAAAAAGAAATATATTTCTCAAAAAAAAGATACAAAGAGATGTTTATCTGGGAGAAATAATTTAACAGATAGACAAAAGGAATATATAGATTTAAAAAATGAAGTAAATTTATTAAAAAAACAAAAACAATTTTTAAAAAGTTCAATTAATAATATTGGTTATAAAAAATCAATAAATGAGATGAATAAAAACATAAAAAGTAAAAGAGCATCAACTCAATCTCAATTGAATAAAATATTAGATTATGATGATTTAGTATATTTAGAAAAAAAGATAATAGGAACAATTAATGAAGAAACAAAAAATGAAATAGCTTTTAATGATACTATAAGTAAAAATGATGTTTTTGGAAAACACATAAATCAAGTTATTGATAAGAGTTTAAAAGGATATAAATATAGATATTGTAACAATTGCTCTAAGTTATTAATTGATGGAAAACATTGTGCACATTGTCAAAAAAGACATCATTATTTAAATTTTAATTAAAATTTTATTTTTTTGAGAAATTATGTATATATATTAAACAATTAAATAAATTTTATCTTTTTTTCAATTTTACACATATATCTTTTTTTCAATTTATTTTTTTTTCCTTTTTATAAAACATAATTTTTCTCCTATATATTAATTTTTATAAATATAAAAGTTAATTTAATCTAACATTTATTTTCTATATATTAATTCATATCATTTATAAATATTTTTTAATTATATTAAAAAAAATATAAATTTTAGAATAAAATTCTTGCATTCGTTTTTCCTTTATAATTAAAATATATAATAAAAACAATAATAATAAATCACCTTTAAAAGAATAATTTAAATAAAAATATAAATATCTTACCTAAAATTAATGGGAATATGTTCATCACCAAAGAATAATCAAAAACCAAAATCTAGAAAATCATATGAAAGTTTTCAAAGTACTACTCAAACAACGGAAAAAACAAACAGTCACACATTTTCAACAATAAAAAAAGAAAAAAATAAAATAATAAACAGAATAAGTGACAAAACAAAATTTGATGATATAAATAAATATGTGAAAATAAAAGATATATTTATAGGAAGAGGAGCAACAGGAATAATAAGAGAAGGAATTGATTCAAATGGAAATTCCTTTGCAATAAAATCAATATGGAAAAATGATATAGTTAAAAATATGTTTTTTAAAAGAGAAATAAATATAACATTAGAATGTTGTCATGAAAATATAATTAAATGTTATGAAATATATGAAGATAATAATTCAATTCATTTAAAACTTGAATTATGTGAAGGAGGAGATTTATTTGATTATATTATTCAAAGTAAAAACCAAAAACTTGATGAAGAAGAAACAATGGAATTTTTAGAACAAATATTAAAAGGTTTAACATATTTACATGAGGAGTTAAAAATAATTCATAGAGATATAAAACCAGAAAATTTTTTAATTAAAAATATAAAGGGAAAAAAAATAATTAAATTAATTGATTTTGGTTTTAGTGATTATATTCCTGAAGATAATGGAACTTTCAATGAACAATTAGGTACTCCTCAATATGCAGCACCTGAAATTTTTGAAGGAAAAAATTATGATTCTAAAGTTGATTTATGGTCAGTTGGAGTTGTTTTATATAATATGGTTAATGGTACTCAACCTTTTAGTGGAATCAAAAATCAAAAACAATCTGTTGTTAATGATGTATTATATAAAAAAATTAATTTTAATGGTTTTAAAAATATTCATTTAAGAAATTTAGCTATGCATTTATTAGAAAGAGATCCTACAAAAAGAAGCAGTGCTTATCAAGCTTTATGTGAATTAAAATTATTTAAAAATAATTCTGATAATACAGAAACTATTCCTTCTAATTTTAACCCTGATATTAATAAGATTATTATTTTTTCTAATAATGATATTGAAATTTTAAAAACTTTAAGACAAATTTATATTAAATTTGTTTCTGATCATAATATTTTTTTATTATTTATGGGATTTAATCAATGTAAAAATGTTAAAAGACATGAAAATAATGATTATTTAAAAGAAGGGAGAATTTATGTTGATATGGATTTTTTAATTAAAGAAAGCTTAAATAAAGATTATATTGAAAAGGAATTTGTAGATAATATTAATTTGTTTATTAAAGAAAAAGGAGAAGAAAAATGTAAAAATTATTTAGTTGATGTTACTAAATTTTTCCATGTAATTATTGAATCAAAAAAATTCATTCAAAAACAAAGAATTTATAATGAATTTGAAAAATGTGATAATGGAAATAAAGGGTATTTAACTAAAAAAGAGATCGATAAAATTTTTAACGATAATAATAAATTAGAAAATAATTTTCCAATAAATGAAAATGAGAAAATTGATTTTGGAAAATTTTATAAGTATTATTTAATATATAATAATATTAAAGTACCATCTTTAGGGATTTTAACATCAAGAAAAATTTCCTTTAATGATATTTAATGATTTTATGAATTCTAGTTTATATGTGTTTTAATGATTTAATAATTTTTATATATTATATTAGTTTTTTGAGTTATAAATAAAACAATGAAAATAAAAATAATAGAATTTACATTTTAATAAATAGTATTCAATTTTCTTTTCTAAAAAAATGTTTTAAAATTAAATAAAAAAAATTAATTTTTTTTAACAGTAATTATATTGCATTCTTGAAGGTGAAAAACTTTTCATTCTATTCCCACAATTTGCAATTTCTTCCATTTCATTATTTAAAATTTGTTTTTGTTCATTTACAAATTGACATAATCTATCAGTTTGATTTACTTGCTCATATAATCTATTATCTTCATCAACAATTCTTTCCAACTCTTCCGTTAATTTTTGAGTTTGTTCTGTTAAAGTAATAATATAATTTTTATATTTTTCAATATCACCTAACATTTTATTTTTAATATTATTAGCTTGATCCATATTCATTTTAAGTGAATCATTCATTAAATTTAATTTATGTAAATTATCTTCTTTTTCTCTTATAATACCTTGTAATTTATTATTATTTTTTTCTGCTTCCATTCTTATTGTTCTTTCTTTTTCAAAATCATTTTGTAAATTACATAAAGTATTTTTTTCTTTATTATTTAGATTATTTAATTTATTAAAATCATTTTCTAATTGAACAATACTTTGATTTGCCATATCTAATTGTTTTTGAATGGCATTTAAATTATTTTCTCTATTTGCTAATTTTTCTCTTAAATCTTGATTATCACAACAAGCATCATTTAATAATCTTTGATTATTATTTAATTCACAAGCTTTTTGATTTAATAAATTACTTTGATCTCTTGTTTGTAATTCAAGACAATCTAATTGCTTATTTAAATTTTGAAGATTTATTTGATTTTCTTGTTGATTATTACATAAATTTTTAATTTGATTTTCTCCATTATTTTTCTCTTGACATAATTGATTTATCATATTTTCATTTTGACTTACTTGACATATTAGATTATCATTTTCATTTTTTTGAGTTTCAAAATTTTTAAATAAATTACTATTATCTGCAAATAATTTTTGATTCATTGAATTTTTTTCATTTAATTCATTTGTTAAAGAGCAATTTTGAGTACGTAAATCATCTATATTTTTATTTGCTGATTCTGATTTTTGTCTTAATTCATATTCCAGTCTCATTTTAGCTTCATTCATTAATTGAAATTCATTTTGAAGAGATTTAAATTTATTTAATAAATCACAATATGCTTTATCGTTTTCATCTAATTGATATAATTTGCTTTTTAAATGACTTATTAACATTTCTTTTTCATTTGATGATGGATTACAATTATTCATTTGAAAATTTGATTGACCAGTATACATTTTTTTATATTAAAAATATTCTAAAAATTTTTTATTTCAAGATTTTAATTTATGTATATTATAATATTGAAAGAGTGAAAAAATTATATAGTTAATGAACTAAAAAACAAAATTAAAAGAACCCAAAAAACATAAAAAAAAAAGAAAAAATGAAAAAAAATTAACAAACAAAAAACAGAAGTTTAAAAAAAGAGAATAAAAAACAAAAGGAGAAAAAGCCTAACTATCAAACGGTAGAGTGGATGAAATTAGTCAAATTTTTGATTTATTTGACTCTAACGATATAATAATATATATAATAATATCAGATGCTCCTAGCAAGAAAAAAACGAAGGATTATTCAATAATAAAATAAGGATAAAGAAAGTAAAGAAGGTATTTATAGAATATTTGAATTATTTATTGAAGATCCTAATGCTGATTTATATCTTTAATTTCACTTAAAAAATTCACTCAGGAATGAGGAGAAAATAAGAGGACTGAAGAATTAAAAATATTCTTGAAGAATTTCTGCTAATGTAACTGGGTTAACTTTTTGATTTTATGAAATTCTGACTAAGAAATCTTTCCTTAAATTTTTATTATTTATTAGGGAATTTTTTCTTTAATGTTTATTTTTTTTTTTTCATTATGTTATGTATTGTATTAATGTTTTTTGAAAAAGGTTTTTAGTTTTTACATTTAAATTGGTTTTTTAATTTGAAATGTTTCAAATTATTTATTTAAATTAAAATATTGGATGTCTTTCTTCAAATATTATAATAAAAAATTTTTTAAATTAATTTTTTTTATTTAAATATATTTCTTAATTTTTATCATTTAATCATTTGAATATGGTTAAAACTCAAATAAAAAGTAACTTATTAACCAAAATGCATAGATTTTCAAGAAAAAATAGATTAAAAAATAAATTTAAATCTTTAAAAACATTAACTTCAAAAAAAAATATCAATAATAAACAAAGTAAATTAGAAAAAGAAAAAAAACAAGAAAAAAAATATATTCCCTTAAAAGAGCCAATAAAAGATCATTACTTTATATTTCAAAAAGAAACTGATTTATATACTTTATTATATACATCAATAATATTTAAATGGATTAATACAGATAGATTAATAATAATATGTAATACATCAAAATTAGGATATCACATTGATTTATTTTTAAGAAATTTTAATTTTAGTTCTACTTTTTTAGACAGAGAAATGCCTTTAAATACAAATAATCATTTTTATAATCAATATATGAAAGGTAATTTCCCTATTATTGTTGTTAATAATGAATATTCTTCAAATAGTGAAAATTATGCTAAAAAACTTTGTGATCACTCTCCAATAATGCCAACTATTATTTTTTTTAATTGTTTTGATATTTCATTATTAGAATATTTATCCTATCATCCAAATGTTAAATCTATTTATCATTTTATTACAAAACAAGAAGATTTTGTTGAAGAATATAATAATTTGGATGAAAAAATTACTTTTTCAGAATTTAAATTTGATTTAAAACAAATGGAACATTTAAGATATAGATGTGAAGATATTTTTTATGGGATAAAAAAAAGTGATATTAAAAAAGAAAAAACTCGAAAAATAAATATTGAATTATTACATTCAAAGCAAATGGAAAAATTTTTTGAAGAAAATCCAAAAGAAAAGAAAAAAGTTATTCAAGCAATTGAAGAAAATTCAATTAAAAATTTAAAACCTTCTGTGAGTTATTTACCATCATATTTAATTCATGAAGAAAATAATATTATAGCAGATGCAATAAATAATAATTATCAAATGAAGAAAAAAAGAAATAAAAGAAGGCATAAAAAAGGAAAAATGGAAAGTTATTTTGAAGCTTTAGAAAAAGGAGATGGTTCCCATGAATTAATAAAATTTTAAAATTATATTATTAAATTTTATATTTTTGTTAAATTTAAAATATATAAAATATTTCTTCATTTGACTCTGGAAAAAATTATTTTTATTTTACTAATTATTCTTTTTTTCCTTTGTTAAAAATATAATTAAATCCATCAATTATTTCTTTGGGAACTTTTAGATTTTTTGGATTTACTTTTATAATCAAACTATATAAGTTTTCCGCTTGTTCTTTTGTTAAAAAATTAAGTAAATAACTTGAATAAAAATTTTTGAATATACTTATATAAAAATGGCATTGACATATTTCAACTAATGTTGATGAATCTAAAGGATCTTTTAAATTTAATTTATTATAAATTTCAAAAGAGCCATTTAATATATGAGTTAATAATTCATTTATATTTGGATTATTTTGATATAAATTATTATTTTTATTTAAATATATTGTTAAAGATTTTATTGTTTTCATGACTGATCTTCTCATTTGATTAGATATAACATTTTTTCCAATTGTTAATAAATCATTCACTAAAGAGATAAGATTAATATTATTTACTCCAGCTTCAAAAAAAATTTCCGGAATTGTTAAAAATATTGTATTTGTTAATTTAATAAAATCTGAATAGATTGATAAAATTCCTTTATTAAAATCAGAAATATCATCAGAAGGTAAATTTAATTTTGATAAAAAAATATAAATAATATAAAAATTTTCTTTCATAATTGATTTTGAATTTTTTTGTAAAATATTAATTATATTTTGCATTAATTTCATTGAATCACTAAAAGTATCTTCAGTCAATAAATTATTATTATTATTATAAAAATAATTTATGAATGGTATAGAATCTTTTCCTAAAATTACTAATATTCTTTGTAAAAGTGTAATAAATGAATATAAAATTTTTGAATTTTTCTGAGAAATAATTTTTAAACAATAATCACTAAAAAACGAAGTAAAAAATTGAATAAATAAATTTTTGATTTCAGGAACTGTAATTTCACAATTAATATTTTTAATAAATTCAATTAAACATTTTATTATTTCACCAAAAATATCTTCATTCATTTGGAATACATTAGTCATATTAATAAATAATTTAAGAGAATTTTGATAATTATCTTTTTTGGTATCATTATTATTATCTAAAAATATAACAATACTTAAACAATGAAATAAAATCTTATAATTAGAAATAATAGAAAAATTTTTATTATTTACAGCTGCTTGAATTATATGTTCTATAGTTTGTCTTATTGTAATTGAAACATCATTAAGTGGAATACCAAAATTTTTATTATTAAAACTATTTTTAATTTTATACAAAAATTTATCAAAAGAATTTACAATTTTAATTCCAGTTTCAATATTTCCTGGAAACATAATTCCTGTTTTTCCAAGATATAATTTAATTACATAATTAATTGCCTGAATATTCGAAGAAAGATATTGAATCAATTTATTAATTGTTTCATAATATGATGTTATTATATAATCACTTCCTTGAACTTCTGTAAAAGGAAAAATAAATAATATTGATAAAATTTTTTGAAATTTTTGATTAATTAATTCATTTTTTAAATCTGATTGTCTTATTCCTTGTTGAATTGTTCCAACTAAAAATAAAACTAATTCAATATCATATTGAGTAGGATTTTTTGTTTGAATTGAATTTATTTTATCTAAAACAGAATCTAATACAAATTCTTGCATACTTTTAATATTATATATATTATGATAAATTATAGAAAATTCTTTTCTATATTGGAAAAAATCATCATCTTCATTTTTAGTTAAATCTTCATTTAATGAATAATCAGTTTTTGGAATTATAAGAGAATTTTCAATTGATACAAATAATTCTTTAAATATATTTTTTAAATTTTGATTGTTTACAATTATTATTTCATTTGATTTAAAATATGAAATTATTGCAGATAAATAATCGATTAATTCTAAAGCTGGTTTATATTCAGAATTAAATTTTAATAATATTTCCTTTGTTAATTTAAAACAAAATAATAATTCATCATTTGTGAAATTAAAATATTCTTCATAATTTTCTTCTTTATTTTTAATCATATCTTTTATATTTTCATAACTTTCAACAAGAAATTGCCCTATATTATTTATTAAGTCAGATGTCAATTCAATAACTTGAAGTTCTTGTTTTGTTTTAAAAATATTTTCTATAATTTCATTTATTTTTAAGTTTTTTATTATTTCTATTTTTAAATTAGGTTTCATTCCTTTATGAATAATAGATATTAAAACTTTTATACTTTCGCAAATATATTTTTTTTTAAATAATAATTTATTTAATATAATTTGAAGGGTTTGTTCAAAAAGAACAATAGGACACCAATCAATTAATTGACTTATAACTTTAATTCCTTTATTTATTATTTTTTGTTCAATAAATTCTTCATTACTTAATAATTGTTGAATTACATTTATAATATTTATTAGATCATTCATGTGAGTTTCTTCTCTCATAAAGTCTTTAATTTTAGTTGCTCTTTCAGAATCTCTTTCATTGTAAGTGTCACTATATTTAATTAATTCATCATCAAAAGTTAATAATATATCAAGTAAAATACTAAATTTTTTAATTTTTAAATTCTGATCTTGGGTATTAAATAGATCAGTGATAATATCAATCCAAATATTACTGTAAATTTCAGGATAATCGTTTTTAATAAAACTAATAAATAAAAGTGAAAATTTATTTGCTACATAATAAGGCTCAATCAAAACATTTACATAATTATAAATTAAACCAAGCAAAGATTGCCTAAATGAATTTTTAATTTCCAGAGGAAATAATTTATAATTATTTTTTATCATTGTTATCATTATATCTAACAGCCAAAATTTAAAATGTTGATTTTCAGTTTTGGTTAATGCAATTATTAAATCTTGAATTTTATCAATATTATTAAAATAAAATTGTTTAACATTTTCACAATAATTTGAAATGTCTTTACTTGGATTAGGACCATATAATTCAAAAGAAAAATTTTCAACTTTTAATAATTCTTGAGTTATCATGAAAAAATATATAAAGATAAAAAATAATTTAAAATTTAAATTTATAATTTATAATGCAAATATTTTTAAAGAGAATTTTTTAATTATCTTCATTTCCTTTAGTTTTTTTAAAACTCTTAATCAATTTTGGTTTTTAGATTTTTATTAATATAATTTTCAAATTTGTTTACTCAAAATATCTCAAATTAACATTTTATTTCATAAACAATTGAAATCTCATATATTCATCTCAATTTTTTCTTCATTATTAATAAATTTCAATATTATCTTAATTCAATTTAGTTTTTAAAATTATAAAAAAAATATTAAAAGAAAAAATATAATTTTATAATGATTTAAATAAATGAATTATTCCAAATTAGTAAAAAAATGGGTGCTTGTGGAAGTACAAACAATAAAAAACAAACAACTATAAAATCAAATCCAATTAAATCCAACCAAACAACTACACATAAGGATAATCAAGTTAATAATAAAAATATTAAACCATCTGATACAAAATTAAGAGCTTCTCCCCCTAACACAAATATAAAACCTAAAATTAATAAAATTAAATTTTTAATAAAAGACTCAGAATCAAATAAAGATTTATTAAATTCATCTTTTAATGATAATATTCTATTAAAGGAGGTTTTTTTAGAAGTTAATTATGATAAAAATAAAGATTATGATATCTTAGATGGAAATGACCAAAAATTAAATAATAAATTAGAAATGAAATTAAAAGATATTTTCCCTGATTCTAATATTAATTTAAAAATTAAATATAATGGATTAGATATCCCAGAAAATATAAAACAATTATATGCCAAAGACAATACATTAATAGGTTCAATAATATTAGATAATTTAGAATATTTAGGAATTTTTATAATAGATCTATCTTCAGAAACTCCGTTAAAATTTAATTATTCAAATGACAAATTTCCAGAATTAAGAAAATTTAGTTTATTTAGTGCAATATGTAATGCAAAAAATAATTTATATATTTCAGGAGGAGAAAATCAAAAAGATCCCACAAATACAGAAATTTTACAAGATTTTTATATGATAGATTTATCAAAAGTAAATAAAGGAAATATTCAAATGAGGAAATTACCTAATTTATTAGAACCAAGAACATGGCACTCAATGATTTATATTCCTAATAAATATATATTTATTGTAGGTGGAAATGATAATAAAAACGTTGAATTGTATAATATGGAAAATAATACTATTCAAAAAGATAGTGAATTAAATGAAGCTAGAAGTGAATGTACTCTTTGTATGGTTAATGATTATTATTTATATGCTTTTTGTGGATTCTTACTTCATCAAACTTTTGTTAGTACCATTGAAAGATGTAATTTAAGAAGAAGAAACAGAAATTGGGAAATTGTTAATTATACTCTTGGAAATAATATTAACTTTAACCCTTCTTTTTTTGGAGTTGGATATTTAAAAGATAAAATTATATTAATAGGAGGTAATGAAAATCCTGAAGAAAAAAATCAAAATTATATTGTCACTTGTGGAGATGATTCAAAAGAAGATTATATAGAAGAATTTGATTTATCTGAACAATTTATTAATGTTTATAGAGAAAAGTTATTTATTCCTATAAATGAAAATACTTCTATAAATATTCCTTTAATTTCAAATTATCCGCAAGTTTTTTATTTAGATAATGAACAAGGAAAAATAATCAAAAAAGAATTTCCTTCTGATAATGTTAATGAGACATATTAGATTAAATATTTAAATCTTTTTCTAATTTAAATAATTATATTTAAATATTAAATATATCTTCTAAATAATATTAATAATTAAAATTTTATTATATAAATAAAAAATTTTAAATTAAAATATGAATCAAACTGAAATCAAAAAATCAAATTTACTTTTTGTGGGAGATTTACCAAAAGAAACAACATATGAAGATTTACAAATATTATTTAAAAATTATCATTTTCAATTTGCAACTTTAAATAATTCAAAAATATCAAATATATGGGCCCAAGTTTCATTAGAAAACGAAGAATATGCAAATAAAGCAAGACATGAATTAAATGGAGAAATTTTAATACCAAAATTGTCTCAAAATTTAAAAGGAAGACCTATTAGAATTTGTAAATTTGAAAAGAAGAATTCAAATAAAGAAAAGAACATTAATCAAAGTTTATTGGTTAAAAATATTGATAGTCAAATGACACAGAAAGAATTTTATAATATATTTTTAAAATTTGGTGATGTTGAATCTGCTAAAATTGAATACGATGAAAATGGAATTTCAAAAGGTTTTGGGTATATTTATTATAGCACTGAAAATGAAGCAGAAGAAGCAAAAAAAAATTTAAATGGAAAAGAATTTTATGGTAAATCAATTAATATAGTAAATTTAGTTCCTTCAATGAGTAATTCTCAAGGAAAAAATTTAAATTTATTTGTTATAAATTTTCCTTTCAATTTTTCTGATGATGATTTAAAAAAATTATTTGAAAAATATGGTAATGTTAAATATGCAAATGTTGTTAAAGATAATAATGGAAAAAGTAAAGGAATTGGTTTTATTACTTTTTCAAATTTTGAAGAGACTTCAAAATGTATTTCTGATATTAAAATTAATAAAATTTCTTTTCAAGGTTTATCTCCTCTTTGTGTAAAATATGCTTCTAAAAAAGAAGATAGAGAAAAAAGAGCAAATTTTACTTTTCAAAATTATACTCATAATGAATATAAAATTAAATTTAATTTAATTTACTCTCTTAGTGATATTAAAAATGAATTTGATTTAGAAAAAGAAATAAGATTATTTATTAAAGTAATTATGTTACAAGAATATTCTCCTAAAGATGTTACTGTTAATATGGAATTATTTTCTGGAATTGTTACAATAAATAAATTAAAAGATTATGAATATTTTATGCAAAAATATAATGAATTTTGTATGACAAGAGAACCAGAATTTGAATGTATACCTCTTTCATTTGATAATAAAAACCAATTAAAATCAAATTATATTAATGTAAATAATAATAATTTCTCTCAAAATATCAGCCCATCATTTCCAAATAATAATAATCAAAACTATTCAAATATTCAAAATAGAAATTCCAATATTTTCCCAAATATGATATTTATAAATAATCAAGAAGGATTAAAAAACCAAAAAAATAATAATTTTGATTATCAAAACAATAATAACTATAATAATCAATCAACTCCAATAATTTCAAATAGAAATATTAATTATAACAATAATAGAAGAAAAAATTATACAAACAACAACAACAACAAAAATCAAAATAACAAAAATTATAAAAATCGAAAACAGAATAATTATGCTTTTCAAAATAGACCTATAATAGGAAATTTTCCAAATATTCAATCAATGCAAACTCCAATTTCATTTCCATATCCTCAAGAGAGAAGAAATATATTTGAGAAAAATATAAATGAAAAATATGAAGAAATTGATCAGAGAAATTTACAAAATTTAAATCCATTTCAATTACAATCTCAATTTAAAGATCCTCCAGTTCATATGTTTAGTAGTGAAATAATTGATAGTAAAGAAAAAGAAGAAATTTCAAATGAAATTGCAGATTCAATTTATGAAATTGTTTATGAAGTTCATCCTGTTGAAGCTGCTAAAATTACGGGAATGATTAAAGAAATGGGAATTGAAAAAATGAATATGTTATTAAGCAAAAAAGATGATTTATTAGATTTAATTGAAAAAGGATATAAAATGATTAAAAACGAAGAAGCTGCTCATCAGTAAAATAATATTGATTTTATTGTATTATGTTTTATTTGGTATAATTATAGTTGGATTGTTATATAATTATTTATTATTAATTAATATTTAATACAGTAGATTTTTAAAATATTTTTCAAATTATTTTTTTATTTAAAATATTCTCTAAATACTTTAATAGTATGAATATTATATATTTAAATAATTGTATAAATATAATTTGTAGGTAATGAATCAAAATATGTATGTTCTGTATCTAGTTGACAATGTTTGTTTGAAAAAAATTAACATTAAAATTATGAATAATAATAATTTATATAAATTTTTTGTGAATGTGAAATTTAAAAATAATATTAAATATTAAAAAGTAGGAATTATAAATGAAGATTTATTTATAAATTAAAAATAATAATGTTAAAAGATGAATATCATGAATTAATAAATGAAGGAACAACAGATAGAGACCCAGGATTAGATTCAGCAATAAGAGAAACAGATAATTTTTTATCATCAAATGAAAATCTAAAACAAAGACATGAAATGCATTTACTTCCAGTTCAAGCTTATTTACATTTTCCAAAATTATCAGACCAAATTCAAATAAACCCTAAAGATGAAAAAGATATTTTAAGATTGCTTTTTAAAAATGTAGAATACACAAAATATGAAAAAAATAAATTACAAGAATTGTATGAAAATTTAAAAAAATTAAATTCAAAAAATAAAGGGATTTTACTTCCTTTATGGTGGGATGATTCAGAATCAATAAGATTTTTGCAAGCTTCAGAATTTAATATAAAAAAAACAATAACAACAATTACATCTCAAATTAATTGGACTGATTCATTTTATCCTTTTCAATTAACAGATAATATTAAATTAATCTTAAATTCAGGATTAATGTATATGTGTGGGAGAGATAAAAATTTTAGACCAATTATAATTGTTAAAGCTTCTAAAATATCATATTTAGTTGAAAAACTAAAAATTAAAATGGAAGACATTCAAAAAGCTACAGCATATTTTTTAAATTATATTATTATCTATCAAATGATTCCTGGACAATTAGAAAATTGGTTAATTATTTCAGATGTTAGTAAAGTGGGAATCACTGAATTTGGTTATTTTAAAAAATTAATGGATATATTATCTAAATTTAGAGGAAGAGTTTATAGAAACTTTATTATTGGAATGAATGTTATTCTAAGATCTTGTGCAAAAGGAGCTTTAGCAATTTTTGGTTCTTCTTCAAAGAAAAAAATTAAATTTGTGGATGAAAAAGAAATATTTGAAGAATTAAAACAATATGTTAATATTCAATATATTCCTCAAATTTATGGAGGGAATCAAGTAGAAATACAATTAGGAAATAATAATTTATTTCCTCCTAATTTTCCTATTTTTTCTTCTGATATTCCTGAAGATTTAATGACAGAAGATGAATATAAACATTTATGTTATAATTCTTCAAGAAATTTAATAATTTGTCCTCAATTAAAAAAAAAGTGGAAAGAAGAAGAAGAATTAAAAAAAGAAATGGAAAAAAAAATTGAGGAAGAAAAATTAATTAATGAAAATGATTGTATTTCTGAAAATGATAATTGGATAAATATAGTTAAAGATTTTGAGAATAGTTTTTCTATTCCTGATGAAGGAAAATATCTATCTCAATATAAACCTTTTATAAATGAACTAAATGATACTGAAAATCTCTTTAAAATCAGACACATAAATAGTGCATATTATTTTGAGTAAAACTATTACTAAATTTTTTTTACATTGATGAAATATAATTTTTATTTAATTTGATAAATAAGTTTAAAATTTAATTTGTATAAAGAAAAATAAGAAATAAAATAAGGAATAGGTTCTTAATTATTTTTTTTCATTAAATTTAAAAATTTTAGTTTTATATGAATATTATAACTTAATTTATTTATTATTAACAGATAATTATTATAAATATATTCAAATTGAAATTCATTTAACTGAATATGGAATGAATAATTTAGAAGAATTAAGGAATATATTACAAAAATATCCAATTGAAATGACACTTTTTTTCATTGATACGGGAATAGATTATCAAAATAGAAAAAATCCTTTACCATCATTTATAAATTATATTAATAAAGGTCTAGATTTATATTTTTTAAAGACAACAGAAATTGATTTTTCGACTATAGAATTTACAAATGATGAACATTTAATATTTAATGATGGAAAAAAGAGAATTGATAGTACATTTGATAAAAATGAAGATTCTTTTCATTATATAAATTCAAGAGAAGAAATCAATGAAACTAGAGTAGGTAAAATAATTATAAAAGCAAGTTCTAAAGTTATTATTTTATCAAGAAAATATCAAAAACTTCCTTCTTTTGTTGGTCAATTAAGTGGAGTAATTGAACAAGCATATTTAATTATCTTTTTAATTGTTACTTTTATTGAAAGACAAGCAATTGAAAATAAATTATAAAATCAATTAATTTAATAATTTAATTTTTTTAATAAAATTAAATTTAATAGAATCCTAATATTTTAATACTTGCAAATATTTTAGGTTCAATTAATTCTAAACAATCTCTATTAAAATGAGGTATATTCAAATTTCCACCTTTTATAACACAAGCTTTAAGACTAATTGTATGATTTCCAGGTTTAAGATATGTTTTATCTCCTGAAATAAAAAGAGGACTTAATCTATTCATAGTATGAGAATTTATCATTCCTGTATATATCGGTTCTTCATCTAAATATAAAACTATTTTACTTTGTGTCCAATCCTGATCATGAATATTGCCTACATATGGAATATTAATATTTACTGTGCATAAAGAAAGTTCTTTGTCTGTGTAAAATTTTTTTTGGCACCAAGGAACTTCTTGTAAATATGTAGACTTAATTTCTACTGAATTATCAAAATTTATTCGTTCAAAATGGATTATTTTCATTGTTGTTGACATTGGATTTGGTGCTGAACTACAAAAAAAATTATCTGTCATTTATTTTTTTAATTTATATAATATTTTTTTATAAAAAAAAAATTAATTATTTCCTAAGTATAATTTTAATATAATAAATAATAAATTAGGGATTGGGCCCAATCCCCAATCCCCATCAATAATATATTTTGTTTATATATAAAAAATCAATTATTTAATTCATTTTTAATATTATGTGTATTTATTTTTATCATAATAAAAATTAATTATTTATTGATATATTCAAAATAAAAGATTAATGACTTATTTATTTAAACAATAATTTATATTTTTAAAAATAAAAAAGAAATTGAGTTAATAAAAAAATAGTTAACTTGATATTTTTGTAAAGTGAATGTAAAATATTTTTATTATAATTTTAGAAATTTGTTAAAAGATTTAATAAGTCGTTATCAGTTGAAATAATATCACATTTTTTATATAAACCATAGAACAATATAACTCATATTATTAACATTATTATTAGTATTAAAATTAGATAAATGTAAAGAACTTAAAGAAGAACCATTATAGAACATATAATTCATATACATAACATTATTAGATTTAAATTAGAACAACCAGAGAACATATAATTCATATCATTAACATTATTAGTATTAAAATTAGATAAATTTAAAGAAGATAAAGAAGAACAATAAGAGAACATTTCATTCATATTATTAACATCATTAGTATTAAAATTTAATAAATTGAAAGAAGGTAAAGAAGATCACCAAAAGAACATATCACTCATATCATTAACATTATTAGTATTAAAATTAGATAAATTTAAAGAACAATTATAGAATATTCCATTCATATTATTAACATTATTAATATTAAAATTAGATAAATTTAAAGAACTTAAAGAAGAACATTCAGAAAACATCTCATTCATATTATTAACATTATTAATATTAAAATTAGATAAATTTAAAGAAGTTAAAGAAGAACAATAATAGAACATTTCACTCATACATTCAACATTATTAGTATTAAAATTAGATAAATTTAAAGAAGTTAAAGAAGAACATTCAGAGAACATTCTATTCATATCATTAACATTATTAGTATTAAAATTAGATAAATTTAAAGAAGTTAAAGAAGAACAATTACGGAACATACCACTCATATCATCAACATTATTAGTATTAAAATTAGATAAATTTAAAGAAGTTAAAGAAGAACAACCAAAGAACATATAACTCATATTATTAACATTATTAGTATTAAAATTAGATAAATTTAAAGAAGTTAAAGAAGAACAATTACAGAACATATAACTCATATTATTAACATTATTAGTATTAAAATTAGATAAATTTAAAGAAGTTAAAGAAGAACATTTATAGAACATATAACTCATATTATTAACATTATTAGTATTAAAATTAGATAAATTTAAAGAAGTTAAAGAAGAACATTTATAGAACATATAACTCATATTATTAACATTATTAG